>Ga0224531_1000027_pt1 | contig 103963 bp, 89 predicted proteins | sample CBST100metaG_FD_179876 | JGI IMG/M metagenome (GOLD analysis project Ga0224531, IMG submission 179876) | Peat soil microbial communities from Stordalen Mire, Sweden - C.B.S.T100 | ecosystem: Environmental > Terrestrial > Soil > Wetlands > Peat | place: Sweden: Norrbotten County, Stordalen Mire...
GGGTGGGAGGGTCGGGAATTGAATCTGCTGTCGCCATAAGCATTCGGGAAATTGATCTTAGAGCAATGGGATGCTTCCGGCAGTCTCCGATTGACCAGCTTCCCTGCGGCTAGGCGCTTTTACAAAATCCGGATGAGGATCATGCCTGCTTCCCGCTGGGAGGCTGAAGTTCCAGCCAGAGGAAGGAGTAGGGTGCGAGGGTCAGTACGTACGGTGCTTTGGTAATGACGGGGAAAGGCACGTAGCCCAGCATCTCGACGGGTTCTGCGCCATTGTGATCGGCAAGGTCGAGAGAAACAGGCTGGGCGAATCGACTGAGGTTGGCCACGCACAGAACCGTTTCGTGCGAGCCGTCGCCGCGATCGAGGTCGCGGAGGTAAGCGAGGATCTTGCGATTCACCGGGTTTAAAATGCTGAAGCTACCGCGTCCGAAGACCTGGAAGAGCTTGCGCAAGGCGATCATGTTGCGAGTCCAATGCAGGAGGCTGGATTGATTGCTGAGCTGCGCCTCCACATTGATGGCCTGGTAACCGTAAATAGGGTCCATGATGATGGGCAAGTAGAGCCGGGCAGGGTCGCACTTGGAGAAGCCGGCGTTGCGGTCCGGGTTCCATTGCATGGGAGTCCGAACGCTGTTGCGGTCACCGAGGTAGATGTTGTCGCCCATGCCGATTTCGTCGCCATAGTACAGAATGGGCGTACCGGGAAAGCTGAGCAGGAGCGAGTTCAGCAATTCGATGCGGTCGCGGTTGTTGTCGACCAGGGGCGCAAGCCGGCGACGGATGCCGCCGTTGACGCGCATACGGGGGTCGTTCGAGTAGGCAAAGTGCATGTAGTCGCGCTCATCTTTGCTGACCAGGGAAAGCGTCAGTTCGTCGTGATTGCGCAGAAACAAGCCCCACTGGCAGTTGTCGGGAATGGCTGGCATCTGGGCCATGATGTCGGTAATTGGCCGGCAGTCTTCTTGCCGAAGGGCCATATAGATGCGCGGCATCAGGGGAAAGTTGAACGCCATGTGACATTCGTCGCCATTGCCAAAGTAGGGACGGACATCGGCAGGCGACTCGTTGGCTTCGGCCAGGATGAAGCGGTTTGCGTATTCGGCATCAATGGCGGCGCGGATTTTTTTGACGACAAGATGGGTCTCCGGCAGGTTTTCGCAGGATGTTCCATCGCGTTCGACCAGGTAGGGAATGGCGTCCATGCGCAGCGCATCGACGCCCATGTCGAGCCAGAACCGCATGGCTTTCAGTACCTCTTCCATCACCGCTGGGTTATCGAAGTTGAGGTCTGGCTGGTGGGAAAAGAAGCGGTGCCAATAGTAGGCCTTGGCCGTATCGTCCCAAGTCCAATTGGACTTTTCCGTGTCGGAGAAGATGATGTTGGCATTCTTGTAGAGATGATCCGTACTGGACCAGACGTACATCTCGCGCGCCGGAGAGCCGGGCGGAGCGAGGCGGGCGGCCTTGAACCATGGGTGCTGATCGCTGGTGTGATTGACGACCAATTCGATCAGAACCTGCATATTGCGCTGGTGCGCTGCATCCAGAAATAACTTGAAATCCTTCAAGGTTCCATAGGAGGGATTAACGTCGACGTAGTTGGCAATATCATAGCCGTCGTCGCGCAAGGGAGAAGGGAAGAAAGGCAGGAGCCAAATGCAGGTGACGCCGAGATCCTGGAGGTAGTCGAGCCGCGCAAGCAGTCCGGGGAAGTCCCCAATGCCGTCGCCGTTCGAGTCGGCAAAAGCTCTTACGTGGAGTTCGTAGATGATCGCGTCTTTGTACCAGAGGGGATCGGTTGCGCTGGCCGTTTTCTTCACTCATTGATTCTCTTCGATGATGAGCTGCATGCTCTGTTGCAAATTGCTCACAACCGGAATGATGGTCAGAACTCTCTCTGCGGCGAAGCCCGGCCGTGATGGAAATCCGCGCTTGGCCTTCTGGACCAATGATCCAGCACCTTTTCCGCGAATCCGGAACTCTCGGGCATCCGCATCTGATAATTCAACGCCACACCCGCATTCTGGCGCAGATCAAAGTCGGAATTGCCGCGTTCTTCTGCAATGGGGATCAGAACCTTGCGGGAAAATCCATTCAGGTCATTGGAAACATCGTCAATGCTGTGCGCCCATGTATACGACGCAAGAACATGAAGACCTCTGGTTACCCTCTGCGTGTATTGAGCCTGCAGTGAATCGTACGAAGAAACGCCTTCACTGCGCACCTCCGTGATCGTCGTTTCATTCTTAAAATTCTTGTTGGGATCCACCAGTTGTTGCAGCACCGGAAGATGCCTCGAAACCGATCCCACATACGCTACCGACACCTTGCGCTCAGTTCCAAGATGCTGTTCCAATCCCAAGCTGAACCAGACCTTTTCTATCATCTTCAACGGCCGCTCCTTCAACGCTGGCAGCTTCATCCACGAAGTCAGCCAGCACTACGGCAGCCAGCACACTGAGTTCGACCTTACCGGCGATTGTGATCTCATCGATGCCATCGAGAACATCGCCTATCACGCCGATGAGCCCAATGGTGATGCCGGAGCCGTGCCCCTCTGGTTCCTCTCGAAAATGACTCGTCAGCATGTTACTGTCAGCCTCAGCGACGAGGGCGCCGACGAGCTATTCGCCGGGTAATCATCTCCGGGATTGGGCTGGAACGCACCGAAGTCTATGACCGTATGGGCAGTACCGCGCAGCAAATTTGCGATCTGCTCTTTCAGCGCGAACCCACCATGGTCCAACGCGATTCCTACACGTATGATGCTTTCTCCTTGAGCCGGTCGAGCACATGATGAGCTTGCCTGCAAACATTCTCCGTAGTAAAGCCGTAATGCTGCATCATGACCTTTCCGGGAGCCGAGGAACCGAAGGTGTCGATTCCAATCATGGCGATCTGAGGGCCAACAAAAGACTGCCATCCTACTGGAGAACCCGCCTCAATGACCAGAAGCGGCACACCCGCGGGCAGGATCTTTTTTCGATAATCGCTCGGCTGCGATGCGAACAGGTTTGTGCTCGGCATGCTCACCACTCTAGCGTAAACGCCTTCAGCCGCGAGTTGTTCGCGAGCTTCCAGGGCTAGATGCACTTCCGATCCCGTAGCAATGAGAATGATGTCAGGATGTTCAGTTGCCGGAGAATCCGCAAGGGTATAGCCGCCGAGCGAAACTCCAGCAGAGATGGATGGATAGAATTTCAGGTCAAGCACGGGAAGACCCTGCCGTGTGAGCACTAATGCAACAGGCCCTTGCTTTCTGCCGATCGCTACTCGCCATGCGGCTACAGTCTCGTTGGCATCCGCGGGCCGCAAAACAACCATGCCCGGAATTGATCGCAATCCAACGAGCTGTTCCACGGGTTGGTGAGTCGGTCCGTCTTCGCCCATGCCGATGCTGTCGTGAGTAAAGATATAAATCACCGGCAGGGCATTCATGGCTGCAAGTCGCATGGGTGGTCGCATGTAGTCGCAGAAAACGAAGAAGGTGCCGCCGTATGGAATCAAGCCGCTGTGCAACGCCATCCCGTTCAAGATGGCGCCCATTGCATTCTCGCGAATGCCGAAGTGCATGTTGCGTCCCGCCCCATCATCCGGTTCAAAGTTGCCTGCTCCGTCTATGTTTGTATGGGTGCTGGGAGCAAGATCAGCCGATCCTCCCATCATCTCCGGCAGATGAGAGCCGAGTATCTCGATCACTTTTCCTGAAGCGACGCGGGTGGCCATCGGTCCATCCGCCGAAGTAAACTCCGGCAGGTCGGCCTCCCAATCCGCAGGCAGATGTCTGTCAATCACTCGCTGAAACTCAGATGCAAGTTCAGGATATTCTTGAGCAAAGGTTTTGAAGCGCGACTTCCATTCCATCTGCGCCGCGCTTCCTCGAGTCACTGCTCCTCGAAAGTGATCCAGCGCCTCCTCGGGAATATAAAAGGAAGGCGAAACCGGCCAGCCCATCGCCTCTTTGGTGAGGCGCACCTCTTCTACGCCAAGCGCTTCGCCGTGAGCCGCGGTGGTGTCTTGTTTGTGCGGGCTGCCAAAACCAATGTGCGTGCGCACGGCAATTAACGACGGACGGTCCTTTTCTTCCCGTGCGTTCTTCAGTGCGAGCGCCACGGCCTCGACGTCGTTACTCTGTTCCACTCGCTGCACCTGCCAGCCGAAGGCGGCAAAGCGCGCCATACGATCTTCGGTAAATGTCAGCTCAGTGCTGCCCTCGATCGTGATGTGATTGTCTGCATATAGGACGATCAGTTTTCCAAGATGCTGGTGACCCGCGATCGATCCCGCCTCCGATGAGATTCCTTCCTCGAGATCGCCATCGCTGACAAGTACGTAGGTGAAGTGGTCCACGATCTGGTGCCCCGGGCGGTTGAAACGCGCCCCCAGTGCAACCTCGGCAATGGCCATGCCCACGCCGTTCGCAAGCCCCTGGCCCAAAGGCCCTGTGGTCGCCTCGACGCCAGGAGTTTTTCCATACTCTGGATGGCCCGGCGTGCTGCTGCCCCACTGGCGAAACATCTTGAGTTCGTCAAGCGGCAAATCGAAGCCCGTAAGGTGAAGCAGCGCGTAGAGCAGCGCGCATCCGTGGCCTGCCGACAAAATGAAGCGGTCGCGGTCTGGCCAGTGGGGATCGCGTGGATTGAACTTGAGCGATCTGTCCCAAAGAGCATATGCCATCGCTGCCGACCCCATTGGCAACCCAGGGTGACCCGAGTTGGCCTTTTGCACCATATCTACCGCCAGAAAGCGGATCGTGTTGATGCATAGCTCGTCCAATGCAGGCGAAGCGATTGTAGTAGCTAGTGTTGCAGATGACGCCATGACGTGTTGTACCTTTCTATGTTGAATAGGGTGAAGATCGCACGATAATTCGAGACTTATTGTTGAGTTATAAGTCAAGTTTCTCTACATCTTGAGGCCAATATCACTACACTCAGGGTGTTTGCATTGGCATGGCGTCTTGGGCGTTTTCTTTGCATCCGCGCATGCGGCGCTGCAATGCTTTTTGCCTATGGCTGGTTGACAGTTACAGCCTGGGTTTTCACACTTTTTCTTCGGTGTCATACATACTCCTTTTGCCCGAACCTGTTTTCGCGTTTTTAGAGTTATGCAATTTAAAACATGACGCGCGCTCTTATCCCGAGCAGCGCGGTGGTATAGGTTTTGCCTGCATAGGTGGGATGGTTTGATACTTCGAGGTCCGGTCCAAGGTCAACACTCTTCGTCAATCGAAGCCGGTAAAAAGTTTCCATTACGCTTTCGTGATGTTTGGCGCCAAGCCCCGGCTCGGAGTGAATGAGAGAAATGCCGAACATATCCCCGCGTCTTCCAAAAGGCTTCATTTGCGCAAGACCAAGCTCTTCTACTTGCTTGATCGAGGTTCCCGTCTTCGACGCAAAGCCCAACCTCCCAAAAGGTGCCCAGCCACTGCGCAATTCATGCTCGAAGCCGATGCCCCCGCCCAAGCCGCTGCCGAGAGTAGCCGTGTCGTCGCGCCAAAAGTCAACGCGATAGTTCCTGAACTTTTTGCCAGGGGAGCCCGATAGCCAACCAGCCTCAATCGATTCCATGTATTTTCGGTCAGCCAGTGTTTTAAGATTTCCTTGCGGTGAACCTTTCGTATCGATAGCGAGCGCATGAAAGTAAAAATTCCGCGTCGTCTGGTATTCAACCGCCGCTCCACCCGCGTATGCTCCATCCGAAGCGAATGTCAGATTGCCATCGCTTCCACCATTCAGAAACTGGGCGCGCTCATCGTTGTTGAACATGCTCAGGCTGATGTACTCGTTCGGATGGATTTTGCCGATGTAAAGCGACAGCCTTTTGTTGAACAGATCCTGACGCCAGTAAAGGATGTTCACCATAATTGGTTCTTGCGGTCCCCCACCTTGTAGACAATTGAGGGTAAGTCCAGAGCCGAGACTTTGGCTGAGATTAAACTGCTGACTAATACCGATGTTCGTTCCCGATCTCACCAGAAGGCTGATGGTCCCGGCCGTGCTTGCATGGTCATAAAGCTTCCAGGCAGCCGTGAAATCGCCCCGTCCGCTGGTTTGATCGTGCCGCACGCCGTCTGGCGTAACTGTCGCATATTGACTCAAGAACGTATAGGTTTCGCCGATCTTGAGCCGGGCCGATGTATTAATCCAGTCAGTAAGTTTTTCAAACGGATCAAAGAATATCCCAAACGGATCAGTCGTAAGAACTGGGTCTGCCGGTATTCTGGACAAAGCAACTGCATCGCGATCGAGTTCCTGACGAAGATCGTCGGGGTACTGCGCCAGGCTTGTATACGTTGCAGTGGGCACGCTCCGCGGGTTCTGCTGGGCGGAACCGGAATCGACATTTCTGTTCTGGCTGGCAGCCGTGAAGCTAAATGCAACAAGTAACAACAGCGACGGCGTTCTCATTGCGATTCTCCCCAGAACCGGATCGATCGGTCTGGCGTATTGCGTCGATGGCATCGATGCGAACAGGCCAATGGCCTTACGCACTAGGCGAGCTGAGCTGACTTCCACGTAGCCCTTTATGCAAGACTGTTTCGATCTCCTCCAAGGAGCGTCCCTTCGTTTCCGGCACAAGATAATAGGAGAAGAGCCACGAACCGATCGCTAGCACGCCATAGAGCCAGAAGGTCAGGCTCGGTCCAAGCAGTTTCAGCAGCGACAGAAAAGTGAGCGAAACCGCAAAGTTGGCAAGCCAGTTCGTTCCGGCTGCGATTCCTGCCGCCAAACCGCGAATCTTCAGCGGATAGATCTCGGCGATGAGCAACCAGAAGATCGGTCCCAAACTGATGGCGAACGAAGCGACATAGAACATAAGAATGACCACGGCAAGTCCGGCTAACTCTCCCCCTCTCGATAGATGAAAGATAAAGCCAAGCGCGCCGAGGCTGACGATCATTCCGGCTATACCTGTCAGCAGCAAAGGCCGTCTTCCAACGCGATCGATTAGCCACATGGAAATCAGCGTCATCACAACATTCACAGTGCCGATGCCGGCCGTGGCAAGAATCGAACCTTGAATCGAGGAGATTCCCGCGGTGCGAATGATGTAGGGCGCGTAATAAATGATGGTGTTAATACCCGTGACCTGCTGGAATACTGCAAGACCTATACCAATCATCAGGGCTGGCCGAAGTGCGGGCAGCAGCAAGTCGGAGACGTGTCCGCGCAGTGCCGATTTTTGCGACGCGACCTTGATCTCCTGAAATTCCTTTTCAACATCCTGTGTGCCGCGAATCTTGACCAACACAGAGCGAGCGAGATCGAAGTGGTTATGGCGGGCAAGGAAGCGAGGGGTTTCAGGCAAGGAGAGCATGCCCGCGCCAAGCAGCGCACCCGGAATCACGGCGAGACCCAGCATCCATCTCCACGCAGCCGAAGGCGTGAACGCATAGTCCGCAAGATATGCAGCCAGGATTCCCACTGTAATTGCCAATTGAAAGAGCGATACCTGCCAACCGCGCGCGTTGGCAGGAGAGATCTCGGAGATGTAAAGAGGGACGACAGAACTTGCAAGGCCGATTCCCATTCCCACAATAACTCGTCCGAGAATAAGTATCTGTATTGACCCTGCCGCGGCGCACACCAATGCACCCGCAATGAAAACGACCGAAGTAATGAGCAACATCTTCCTGCGTCCGAATCGATCCGACAGGCTGCCCCCCGTGATAGCCAGGACAGCGGCGCCGACCAGAACCGAACTTACAGCAAGCTCCTGCTGGAAGATAGACAGTCCAAAACTCCGCTTGATGAAAATGAGCGCGCCGGAGATCACTCCAGTGTCGTATCCAAACAGCAAGCCACCGATGGCCGCAAAGATTGCGGCAATATATACGTATCTCTGGCTTGCGGCTGGAGACTTGGCGGTGATATTGACTGCAGTCGCATTCATTTTGCACCTTCCTTCTGAATGCTGCGGTACTGTCTGATCAAAGCATTGGTCGAGCTATCGTGCTTGAGATTCTCTTCTTTTGAGGACTCGAGTTCGGGAACAATGCGCTGAGCCAGCACCTTCCCCAGTTCCACGCCCCACTGATCGAAGGAGTCGATCTTCCAGATGGCGCCTTGGGTAAAGACGCTGTGCTCGTAGAGGGCAACGAGCTTGCCCAGCGTAGCCGGAGTTAACCGATCGAGCAGAATCGTGTTGGACGGCCGATTACCGTCGAAGATGCGATGAGGCGCGAGCCATGGTGGCGTACCGTCCGCTTCGACTTCCTGCGTGGTCTTGCCAAAAGCCAATGCTTCAGCCTGCGCAAATACATTGGCGATAAGAATGTCGTGATGCCGGCCGATCGAATTCAGTGGCTGGGCAAACGCAATAAAGTCGCAGGGGACGAGCCTGGTTCCCTGGTGGATAAGTTGGTAGAAAGAGTGTTGACCGTTAGTGCCTGGCTCTCCCCAATAGATCGGCCCAGTCTGGTATTCGACTCCCGTTCCATCCAGGGTTACGTGTTTGCCGTTGCTTTCCATCGTTAGCTGCTGAAGATAGGCCGGGAAGCGCTTCAGGTATTGTTCATAAGGCAAAACTGCAACGCTTTGCGCGCCGAGAAAATTGTTGTTGTAAATTGCCAGGAGACCTAAGAGAACAGGAAGATTCCGCTCAAAAGGCGCGTTGCGAAAATGCGCGTCCATCTCGTGAAAACCACTGAGCAGCCTACGGAAATTGTCTGGGCCAATCGCGATCATGGTGGAGAGCCCAATTGCCGAATCCATCGAATATCGTCCACCGACCCAGTCCCAAAAGCCAAACATGTTGGCCGTGTCGATGCCGAAGTGTTCGACCTCTTCGGCATTGGTCGAAACAGCGACAAAATGTTTTGCAATGGCGCCGGAGTGCTTTAGCGTTTCAAGCGCCCAGGCGCGAGCCGTATGTGCGTTGGTCATCGTCTCAAGAGTTGTGAAGGTCTTTGATGAGATGATGAAGAGCGTTTCCTCGGCATCCAGATCGCGCGTCGCTTCGGCAATATCCGTGCCGTCAACATTCGAAACAAACCGGAAAGTCAGATCGCGCTGGGAATAGTGGCGCAGAGCTTCATACGCCATAACTGGGCCAAGATCGGAACCGCCAATACCGATGTTGATGACATTGCGGATTGGTTTTCCGGTGTAGCCCTTCCACTCTCCGCTACGCACGCTGTTGGCGAAGACGGCCATCTTGTCAAGAACGCCGTGTACCAGCGGCACAACATCCACTCCATCTACGAGAATCTTGTCTCCTATTGGAGCGCGCAAGGCTACATGCAGAACTGCCCGCTTCTCGGTGACGTTGATCTTTTCGCCTCGAAACATGGCGTCGATGCGTGAGCGCAAGCCAGACTCTTCGGCAAGTTGCAAGAGCAACTTTACGGTCTCTTCAGTAATGCGGTTTTTTGAATAATCAAGATAAACGCCGGCCGCCTCAACTTTAAGACGTTCTCCCCGTGTTGGATCCTGAGCGAAGAGGTCTCTGAGATGGAGCGCGCGGTTTGTCGCAGCATGGGCTTCAAGGGCCTTCCACGCGCTGCTTTCAGTTAGCGATGGTATGGATTCTGTCATGTTTTTCTTGCTCTCATTTGATCGTTATACTGACGACCGCAGCGCTATTCCGCGTCGGTCTTGGATTTGATTGGCGGCTAAGACACGGTCGCACAGCCCCTGCAATAAGCAAAGGATAGGTATCGATAGCATCGATTCATTGTGTTCACGTGATCATGGATGCTCCAGGTCATGCGCAAGACCAGCATTTCATTTGCACACTCGCATATCTGTCGCGTATTGCTCATACATTTGCGCGTCTTCGCCAGAAAGTTTTCTACTGGTTTACCGCGCGCGAATGGCGACGGAACATCCAGCTCAAGAGCAGCGGATTCCACCACGATGCCCGGCAACAAGCATGGACATCCCTTGCAGATCCAGGCAAATGTTCTTGCCTTTCATAGCGAGTATTGAATAGACCAGTTAAATGATGAAGGTCACAATTGCTCATCGAAAAGGTCTGCTTCTTGGCCGCGCTACACAGACAATCTCGCTGGTACAAAACATCGGGCAGGTCAGGTTACCCGCCGTGCCGCTCATCATACTGGATTAAATAATGTTCCCGATATACGTATGATGGAGGTAATGTCTCTACTGGATGCAATCAACCGTAAAATGAATTTGAGCGGCTGTAGTACGAAAAAGAAAGGACACCTATTGTGACGAATGATTTTTCTGCTTTTTTAAAGCATTGCAAATGGCTCTATGGGGCTGCTGCAATGCTCGCCATCTGTATTTATTGCACAAATGCTTTTGCCGCGGATATATCGTTCCCGCTTCATACTTCCGGCCCATATATTGTCGACGCAAATAACCATCGAGTGCGCCTGAAGGCGGCGAATTGGTATGGAGCGGAATCGGCCGACTATGTTGTCGGCGGCCTGCAGACAGCCACGTTATCGAGCATCGTACAGAAGATGAAGAACCTGGGCTTCAATGCCGTGCGTCTGCCTTGGTCAAATGAGCTTTATGAAAAGAATCCCGTGGTGAGCAATGCCGCGCTCGCCGCAAACCCAGCGCTGCAGGGCAAAAGGGCATTAACGATTTTGGACCAAGTTATTGCTGAACTGAGCCGCGCCGGCATGATGGTGATTCTCGATAACCATAACAGCAATGCGGAGTGGTGCTGCAACGACAAGGACAACAACCAGCTTTGGTACAACGGCGATTATCCAGAATCGAGCTGGATTCGCGACTGGAAGAGCATCGCGGTCCGATACAAAAACAATCCATGGGTCATTGGCGCCGATTTAAGAAACGAGCCGAGAACCACCGCAACCTGGGGCGGGAGCGCATCGACCGATTGGGAAGCGGCGGCGGTGCGCGGCGGCAATGCGGTGCTGAGCGTTGATTCGAAGTTACTGATTTTTGTCGAAGGCGTGAACTATGCGCTGGATCTATCGGGAGTTTCGCGCCTGCCGGTACATCTGAAGATTGCTCATCGCCTGGTATACGAAGCGCACGATTACGGCTATGACTATTCCCACTTATCCGGATACTCTGATTACACGAGCAGGATTACGCCGCGGTGGGGCTATCTGGTAACCGGCAGCAATCCTCAGCCTGTTTGGGTGGGTGAATTTGGCACCTGTAACACTGCCGACGGCTGCATTGCGAGCAGCAAGTCGGGCGACGACGGCTGCTGGTTTGGATTTTTGACAACATATATTCAGCAATACAAACTCGATTGGGCGTATTGGTCGATTAATGGGACACAATCGACAGGAAGCGGTCGTCACTTCGGCCAAGCTGAGACATACGGCGTGCTGAATGCGGCGTGGAATAACAGCGCGTCGCCGGAGCTAACATCGCGGTTGAGCGAGTTAATGACGGATAAGTAGCGTGGACTATCGACTTATTCGCTTCCTTGATCGGACTTATATCCCCGGTTTCAAAATCGAGACCGGGGGTATCCCGGCATTCACCGCACAAAATACAAGCCCGGACCTTAGTCGTTGGCGGCCATCGCTTCGTGGTACCAAGCGGGGGATTTGAGCAGTTCGCGGGGGCGGGAACCGTCGGCCGGACCGACCAGGCCATCGCGCTCCATCATGTCGATCAAGTGGGCGGCGCGGCCGTAGCCGATGCGCAGCCGGCGCTGCAAAAGCGAAGTAGAAGCCTTACCAAACTCGAAGATCAGGCGCACGGCATCGTCGAAGAGCGGATCGTCGTCGCCTGCCTCGCTTGCGGCACCATCGTCGGAAGCCGGATCTTCGGCGGGCGATTCGAGGAAGCTGTGAACGTATTCGGCCTCGCCCTGCGCCTTCCAGAAGGCGACGACGGCGGAAATCTCCTGCTCGGTAACCAGAGGGGCGTGCAGGCGGGTGAGGCGGCTGGTGCCCGGAGGCAAAAAGAGCATGTCGCCGCGGCCCAGCAGCGATTCTGCGCCGTTGGTGTCGAGAATAGTGCGCGAGTCAACCTTGGTGGCCAGCCGGAAGCTGATGCGTGTAGGAATGTTGGCCTTGATGAGGCCGGTGATGACATCGACTGAAGGCCGCTGCGTGGCCAGAATCAGGTGAATGCCGACGGCGCGGGCCATCTGCGCCAGCCGGGTGATCGATTCTTCAACGTTGGCGCGGTCGAGCATCATCAGGTCAGCGAGCTCGTCGATGATGATGACGATGTAGGGCAGCGGGCCCTCGTCCTCTTCTCCGTCGTCGAAGAGCGAGCCGGTGGCGTTCTCAAAGCGCCGGTTATACTGCTCCAGGTTGCGCACGCTGCGTGAGGCTAGCAGCTTCAGCCGGCGCTCCATTTCGCGCACGGCGTTGCGCAGAGCGTTGGCGGCCAGCTTGGGCTCGGTGATGATGGGCGTGAAGAGATGAGGAATGCCCTCGTACATGCCCAGCTCGACGCGCTTGGGATCGACCAGGATGAGCCGGACCTGATCGGGGGTGGTGCGGTAGAGCAGGCTCATGATCATGGCGTTGATCGAAACCGATTTGCCCGAGCCGGTAGAGCCGGCGATCAGCACGTGAGGCAGTGAGGCCAGATCGGTGGTGACGACGCGATAGCCGTTGATGTCTTTGCCCAGCGCCAGAGTGAGTCGCGACTTGGCCTTCTGAAAGCTTTCGCTCTCGAGCAGCTCGCGGACGTGGATGGTTTCTCGCACGCGGTTGGGAACCTGAATGCCCACGGTGCTTTTGCCGGGGATGCGCTCGATAAGAATGCTTTCGGCGCGCATGGCCAGGCAGAGATCCTCGGCCAGGCTGGTAACGCGCGAGTATTTGATGCCGGCCTCTGGCTTGAACTCGAAGGTGGTGACGAGCGGGCCGGGGTTGATCTGCACGACCTGTCCGCGAACGTCGAACTCGGCGCATTTTTCAACCAGGATGCGAGCGTCTTCGCGCAGCTCGTCTTTGCGCACATCTTGCGGACCTTCGCTGGCGATGAGCAGCGAGGTGGGGGGCAGCTTGAAGCCGCCGGAGGCGGCTTTGGGAGCGACAACGGCCGGCGGCGGAGGCACGGGCGCGGGACGGTTGCTGATGGCGATTTCGGGCGAGCGCGGCGGAGCGGCCGGGGCGACAGGTTGCGGCGCGGAGGCCGGGCGAGCGGCGGCGACAGATGCAGTGGCAGCAGTGGCAGCGACCGAAGCGGCGGCTGGAGCGGCGGTGGCGGCTACGCTGCGCTCCCAAATGCTGGGTGTGCGAGAGGTGATGGGAATTTCGTCTTCGGCCCGATCGTCCGGGAGTCGATCATCCGGAAGCTGATCGTCAATGAGTTGATCGGTGCGCCGGTAGGCGGGAATTTCGTCGAGTGGCGTTTTACGCTGCGCGCGCTTGAGGCCGAAGAAGGCTAGCAGACGGTTGGAGCGGCCAACGGGCGGCTCGGGTTCGAAGCCGGGGCCGGCAAATTGCGAAAAGCGCGGCGGCTGGCCGGCGGGTGTGGCGGAGTCTTCGTCGCGGTTGATGAGCTGCTCGTCGCGCAATTCCTCGCGCTCGGCGCGGCGGCGTTCGCGCCAGTAGCTGTAGCTCTCCCAGCGTGCGGCGAGGTTTTCGCGAATCTCCGCAAAACTGATGGGAGAGGCGAAGTAGAGTCCGCCAGCGGCCAGCACGGCGGCCACCACCCAGGCGCCCTGCAGGTTGAGGTAGATCACCAGTTGATTGGCGGCCAGACGGCCGGCGACGCCCTCGATGGGCATCACATGAAGCCAGCGCCAATGCCAGGGCATGAGGCCCAAAACGGCGGGCACAAAAGTTAAAGCCAGTAGTGAGCCGATCCAGCGCAGAACGGGCGAACCGCTCGGGCGGGAGCGCATCCAGGTCCAGCCGAGGCTGCCCAGCCAAAGCGGAATGAGAAACGCGGCCAGGCCAAGCGCTTGCAGTAGCAGGTCGCTCGCGTAAGCGCCGACCGGCCCGATCCAGTTGCGGACGACGGACGAATCCGTGGCCGAATTGAGCGAAGGATCGGAGGCGTGGTAGGAGACAAGCGAGAGAAGAAGAAGCAGCGAGACCAGCGCCAACGTCATCCCGAGAAAGATGTTCAGGGGGCGGCTGCGCGTGGGCGCGAGAACGATGCGAATCGGCTTCATGATAAGGGCGGTGCGCTCCCCGGCCGATACGAACGGAGGTACAAACGGACCGAGGGAGAGACCAACATCCCAGAGCAACTTCTATTATCGGAGGATCGCCGAAGCGCGCGGAAGAAAAGCGGGGGTGGGGAACCTGCCCCGGCAACACGGAAACGCCTACAGCGCGCTTTCCTGCCTACGCAGAAAAGCGAAGCAGCGGCTACACACTCCAAGGTGTAGCCGCTCGCACATCAAGATGTGTAACAAAAAGCGCGAACCGCCTTCGCGCGCCAGATGAAACGCCGATCTACGCACCGATGAGCTTGGCGCCCCAAATGAGCAGCGCGCCACCCAGCAAAATGCGATAAATGGCGAAGATGGTGAAACCGTGTTTGCGAACCCACATCAGGAACCACTCGACGACGCCCAGGGCGACGACGAAGGAGACTGCTGTACCGATAAGGAGAACCATCCAGCGCTCGGGATTCATGACCACGTGGGCGACGGCGGCCGAGGCGGCTTCGGCGTGGCGGGGATGGATTTCCTTGACCAGATCCCAGCCGGTGGCGGCGATCATGGTGGGAATCGAGAGCAGAAAGCTGAACTCGAGGGCCGCGGGACGGTCGAGGCCGACCAGTTGGCCGGCGGCGATGGTCGACATCGAGCGCGAAGTTCCGGGGAAGATGGCCGAAAGCGACTGGCAGAGGCCGATCCAGATGGCCTGGGGCAGCGACATGTCTTCGACGTCGGTGGTACTCGGCTCGTAGCGCTGGCTCCAGACGTCGATGGTCCACATGACGACACCGCCGGCCAGCAGCGCGATGGCGATGGCGGTCAGGCTGCCAAGGTTTTTCTCCGTCCACTTATGCAGCAACAGCGCTGGAACGGAGGTGAAGACAAAGGCGAAAAAGGTCAGCGAAAGTGGATGGTTGTACCAATGGCGATTGCCGCCCTCGCCGGTGGGAAAGGTACGGAGAAAATCCACGATGCGCCCCAAAAAGAGCAGGCAGAGGGCCAGAATCGCGCCCACCTGAATGACGATGGTATACATCTCCCAGTAGGCAACGTCCTGAAAGCAGGCCAGATTGCCGACCGCGCAGCCGGCATTGTCCAGCGGCAGCTTCATCAAGGCTTCGGTGATGCGCAGGTGAGCCGTCGAACTGACCGGCAGAAACTCGGTCAGGCCTTCCACGACACCTAAAATAATGGACAGAATGTACGGGCTCATGGGAGGCCTCCTTGCCACCTATTTTTAAAGTTTAATCGTACACCGCTCCCTAGCGACACTGACCGTGCCATAAGCTGCCTTTTGTATCCGTACTTCAGGTTTGTTTTTCTGTGCGTGAACTTCCCGCCGATGGTGATGCGGTTGCGGTTCATCTTGCGCTTCCAGGCTTTGGTTTCCCGTTGCAGATCGTTCAGAGAAGGGATTCTGCGGTGATCGACTAGACGGCATGGACCTAGCCAGACGCACAAATGCGGCATCCTGAAAGCATCTGCAAGATGCTTTCAGGATGCTTTTAGGCGATGTTGACGTTACGGCTCAGGCTGCACGATCAGATCATCGTCCAACTTGAAATGGAGGATGGATTCCGCGGGTATATCAATAATTCTGGTTGCCGCGGCCTGCTTCTCGGCTTGATCCAGTTCTCGGCTAGATCCAGCGCCTAATCTTGCCTGGATTTGCATCCGAATAGGGCGATCACTGCCTACACGAAGGTCATGGCGAGCAAGCGTCCGCTGCGCTCCCATGAATCTGAATTGAATTTTGAAATGGCCGGTCTTCTTTTCAAGATCGCTTTTGCCCGATACGCACAGCCATCCGAAAAAAATCTCCGAAGAAGATTGCTGATTAAAGTGGAGGCGTGTGATGCGTTACTGCTTTGGGGGCTTTGCCGGTCTGTTGCTGAATATCCTGCTCAATTTCAACGTGGATATCGACATTGATATTCGCCTCGTCGATCACATCTTTTGCCCTGCCCAAGGCGTTTTCGAGCCCGCCCTTGACCTGTTGAACGATGCCCTTGACCTGAAGGGGCGTATCACCTGTCCATTCGCCCGCCTTGCGCTTGGCCGTGCCGACTACTTTATCGATCGCGCCATTTACTCGGTTCTTATTCATAACTTCCCTCGGTGGATTCAAAGATGCGAATCCAATGCTAACCTTTCAACACTTTCAGAGCTGAGCGGTTTAGACCACGCACGGTGCTGAGCAGAATAGGCGCGAGCTCAATATGGATCGTCGAGGCGTCAGCCACCAAAGCCCGTCGGCTCAGAAAAGTATTTTCTACCATGAGAGTTCGCGGGCAAACTCTGGACCTTTCGGAAAGCGCAGTGCACGGTAAAAAACAAACATAATCAACGTGATTTGCAGAAGGGTCATTGTACCCTCGTTTCTGAACCTTTGGATAAAACCAGCATCTGCTTGAGTTGAGGCATGGTGCAGCCGAAATTAAGATCCGGTGCATGGAGCGCCCGTTGCCTTTGCCGGGGAGCGGCATCATCGCACGAGGGTAGGTCGAGACCTTGCTGAATGAGGTAGGGATACACTCGAACCCTGGCAAAATAGAACCAGGGATACTGCGTCAGCTCAATGTACCCTACTTCTGCCGCGTTACATTGATTCGTGACGTGACGGAGCGCCAATTTGACCGCACTGGCAATCGCCAACTGTGAAGTATCGCCCACGCCGCTTCGCAGTATTTCATTGATAACTTTTACAAGAGACCATCCGTGCCTCCGAGCCCTCTGTCGTAACTGTTCTGCGTTGGCCGTCGGCGCAAAATTCCATCCCTCGCGGAATTCTTCTGTTTCCAGCATGAAGCCGGTAGGGAGTTCTGCGTACGCGCGTAAAAACATATTCGATACCGCAACAGTATTCATTCCGTTTACTCACTTGCCGCCACTTAGCAGTCATACTGAACGGCAGTATTTAGTGTTGACTCGGCCTCGGTGGAAATGCGGTGAAGAGCCGCTGCCGGTGGGTTGTTTGCGGATCAGGAAAGGATGAAGTGAATCGGGATGTGGCAGTAAGTGAAGGTAATTTTTTTAGCGCACGATCGGCAGGCCTATCGGGAGTTTTGGAGAAAGTGCGCAGACACTTCTGGCATCCCTCACCGTTTCCAGCACATCATAAAAGATTGCTAAAACGAGTATTCCAGCGTGCGAGTTGTAATGTTGGTCAATTCGGAACAATTCGGAACATGTCTTTACATTACGAACTAATCAGAGGCCAGCTTCTAACTGCTCCGTTGAAATCTCAGAAGCAGGTTTTTCCCCTGCATCGCTCTCCGGCAATTGGTCGTGTAGAACAACATTCAGCAGAGACTTGTGAACCCGGATGCGACCGTTGTAATCGATAAAACCTAGCTTGCGAAAGCGGTTCATAAAGAAGTTCACGCGGGAGCGGGTGGTGCCGATCATTTCCGCCAAAACTTCTTGGGAGATTTTGGGGAGCAAGGGCTCCGTCTCGCCCGGCTGGCCAAATTGAGCCATCAGCAGAAGGATTCTCGCCAGGCGCTTCTCGCTGGAATTGAAAAGTTGATCGATCAGATCTGCTTGAACGCGCATACTACGAGCGAGCATGAATTTCAGAAACAGGTCAGAGAAGGCGTGCTCCTCGTGCATGGTACGGATCATCTCCTGCCGCCCGATCTTAAGTGCTGTACAGGCGGTGATGGCCGTTGCCGTGGCTAAGCGCAGGCTCGGGGCCGACGCAAGCGCCTCTTCTCCGACAAAATCGCCATCGGTAAGAAGCGTGATGGTGGCTTCTTTGCCGATGGCTGAAACTACAGTGATTCTTGCACGACCGTTTTGAAGATAAAAAACCGAATCCGCAGGGTCTCCCTGAGAAAAGAATGGCTGCTTCGGCGCCAATTGGATGGTCTTTCGCCCCAAGCCGGTTTTGATCAGAAGGGCAGCGACGTCAAACGCGGGTTTATCGAGCTCAACCATCTTGAGATCTCCTTCTGGACGACTGAATAAATTTTTCCACAGCAGACGGCAGTCTGTCTCGTTTTATTCACGGTCTGGATAGAGTCTCTAAACGATTTCCGCTCGACTATGCAGCGTTCACTCGTTGGCCTCCGCGTAATGCGGGCTGATGCACTCCACTTATGCTGCGACGTCCATCTTTTTCGGTGAGCTTACCTGATCGTCGAAAGCCGCCGCTCTCCAACTCTTTGCTTCACTTCGCTTTTCCGGCGTAGGCGGATAGATCTGAATTAATCCGTGCGGGTTAGGCAGCTTTGTAAACGAACTCTCATGTTCTATCACCGACTTTAATGTGCATGCGAATGCCTCGGAGTGATAGCCATTACTAAAGGACAAGCCAGTAGCATGGGACCAGAGAGGCCGTATCCATAATTCACAGATGAGGCTCCAGTGCCCCCGAATGGTGGACGCCAAGATCGTAAGAAAATCGAGCGAACCGTCAGCTCCGGTTTGGTATTCAAGATGAATCAATCCAGAGGTCGATTCCGGCATCAGATCATCCCAACCTTGGATCACCGCATATTCCAAAGCCCGGTCGAGTCGAACCATTTGCACCGTTCGCGAACTGATGATATTTGTCATAGCCTCTCCTGCGTTACGCCGCCATGTACATTGCTCATAAACCCCGCGTTCCGTTCTGCGTCGGTACGGCTGCTAGCCAAGAAAAACGCCTATTGGTAGACATCCACAACTTCCTTGAGATTGTTGTGGCGCAAGATGGCGTACCTGTACTGATCTACCTGCACGCTATCAACTCCGATTCATGATTTCTGGGCAATAACGCTCATGATTCTTGGCGCATTGACAACTCTTCCAAAACCATGGGTATATCCGCCCATTAAGTGATCCCTTTTATACAGTTTGTAAAAGCTGTATAGTTGGATAATAGCTTTCAGGAAGCGATGCACTATTTCAAGCGCAGCCGCGCTAGGTCCTGACGGATTGAATCGATCGCCGGAACCTACGCTTCAGCTCTACGGCCGCTTTTCTTCCCCGGAGGTGACCGATGAACGCTCTTCTGATCTACCCGGAATTTCCAGATACCTATTGGAGCTTCAAACACGCACTCAAATTCCTCGGCAAACGAGCGGCGCAGCCACCGCTCGGTCTGATGACGATAGCCGCTTTGTTGCCGGGCGCCTGGAAGAAGCGGCTCGTAGACACCAACGTTGAGCGGCTGAAGGATGCGGACCTGGCGTGGGCCGATGTGGCGATGATCAGCGGCATGCACATCCATCGGGAGTCGCTTGTTGCCATCGTGGAGCGGTGCCATGCGCGCGGATTGCGCACCGTAGTGGGTGGCCCCATCGCCAGCAGCTTATCCCCGGCCGATCTCAAGGCAGACCATGTGGTCATTGGCGAGGCGGAGAGCCTGATTGCCGATCTGGCTCGCGGATTAGAGCAGGGAACGGCAAAAGCAGTCTATCAGGCGACAGAAAGACCGGAGATGGAAACTAGTCCATTGCCCGATCTGAGCCTCATCAAGATGAATCGCTACTCGACCATGACCGTGCAATACTCGCGCGGCTGCCCGTTTAACTGCGAGTTCTGCGACATCATTGAAATTTACGGAAGAAAGCCGCGTACCAAGGCGATAACCCAGGTGCTCGCCGAACTGGATCAGTTACGCGCGGCCGGCTGGCGAGAAGCTGTCTTCATCGTCGACGATAACTTTATCGGCAACAAAGTGCGCGCCAAGCAGCTACTGAGGGCCATCATCGAATGGCGCAGCCAATACAAGATTAACTTTACATTCAGCACTGAGGCTTCACTTAACCTGGCCGACGATTCGGAATTGATGCAGTTGATGAAGGATGCTGGATTCACCACGGTCTTTCTCGGCATCGAAACGCCCGACGAATCCGGCCTCGTTGCCTGCAACAAATTGCAAAACACGCGCCGCAGCATGCTTGACAGCATAGCGCTGATTCAGAGCTATGGGATGCAGGTTATGGGCGGCTTCATTCTCGGCTTCGATACCGATCGTGACGATATCTTCGACAGTATGGTCGGCTTCATTCAGAAGAGCGGAATTCCCGTTGCCATGGTTGGGCTGCTGCAGGCCATGCCCGGAACTCAACTCTTCCGGCGGCTGTGGAACGAGGGCCGGATTCTGGATGCGGGCGACGGAAACAACACGGACGACAAGCTGAATTTTCTGCCCCACATGGATGCCGCCAAACTTGTTGAGGGGTACCGCTCGGTGCTCAAAAGAATCTACTCCTGTGACGCTTATTATGAGCGTGTCAAGATCTACCTGAATCGTATCCAGCCACGGCACGGGAAGCAGAGCTCCGGACAGAAGTGGATTACCGTGAGCAATGCGCGCGCCTTTGTCACCTCCATTGTTCGTCAAGGAGTTTTCGGGCCGCAGCGCTGGAGTTACTGGAAGTTTCTGCTGACCGTGGCAACCCGCTATCGCCATTGCGTTGGCGTGGCCATGACTCTATTGGTCATGGGATATCATTTCCAGGTGATAACCAGAAGGCTGTTCGATGACCTGGACTCGCCTGCCGTCTCGTCCGCGCCAGAAGCTGTTCAGTATCCTGAAAAGTAAACCGGCCAATTGGCATTTGAGTTGACATAGCGCTCTGCGAACGCTGCCCGTTTGCAAAATGCCACTTGGCGGCTTCAATCCATCCCGACTTCCTAAGCTATTGCCAAAGGGAGAAGCCGGGGGATATTTAGCGGTCTTTTACCAACTGTGCAGCCACTCGGCATCACGGCCGATATGTACGGGCGTCTGGAAGAGATCGCTGAGCCGCGCTTCGGTCAGCAGTTCCTCGCGCGGGCCGTCGCCGACGATGCGGCCGTCGCGCATTAGCACGATGCGCCGGATCTCGGGAAGAATATCGCCCAGATGATGCGTCACCATGACCAGGCCGACGCCTTCGCCGGCCAGTCCACGCAGCGTTTCGCGGAGCTCGTGCTGCGCGGCCAGATCGAGCGCGTTAGACGGCTCGTCGAGCAGCAGTTGCTTGGGTTGGTGCACGAGCGAGCGCGCGATCATGATCCGCCGCCGTTCGCCGGCCGACATGGTGCCGACGAACTGATCGGCCAGATGCGTTGCCTCCATGCGCTTGAGTGCTTCCCAGGCTCGCGTGCGCATCTCTTCCGTGATGGCGAGATTGGACCACAGCGACGAAGCCGAAAAGAAGCCCGCGACGACGGCGTCGAGTCCGCTGGTGACGGCTGTGCGCCGGCCCGGCAACTCCGCGCCCATCGAATTGGAGCCCACCACGCCGAAGTGGCGGCGCAGCTCGGTCAGATCCCAGCGCTCGCGGCCGAAGATGCGCACACTCATTCCCGGCCGCACCATGGGATAGATCTGGCAGGTCATCGTCAGAATTAACGTGGATTTGCCGCAGCCGTTGGGGCCGAGAATGGCCACATGTTCGCCGGTGCCGATGCGGAGATTCACGCCGTGCAAAACCTCGCGATCGCCGCGCGCCACATCCACATTTTGCAGATTCAAAAACTCAGCCCAATTGGTCTCGTTCATTCTCGCCTCACCTGTTAGATTAAATGGATTGACCCATGAGCGATTTTACTGATGAACTTATCCCGCGCGGATTCCGCTTTGCGGCGGCGACGACGGGGCTTAAAGCTAGCGGCCATCCGGATTTTGCCGTGATCGTGGCCGATGAAGCGGCCAGTGCCGCCGCCGTTTTCACCTCCAATCGCGTGACGGCCTCTCCGCTTGCAATCGACAAAGAACATTTGCGCGCGACCGGCGGACGAGTGCGCGCGGTAGCTATCAACGCGGGCAACGCCAACTGCGCCGCCGGCGACGCGGGTTTGCAGGCCGCGCACGCCACTTGCCGGGCCGCCGCGAAAATCTTCAACTGCCGCGCCGAAGAGGTCTTTCCCTCATCGACCGGAATTATCGGTGTGCCGCTGCCGGCCGAAAAGCTCATTGCCGCTTTGCCGGCGATGGCGGCATCGCTCGGCGCCGAGCCGGCGCGCTTTCACGCGGCCGCGCAGGCGATTATGACCACCGACACGGTGGAAAAAAACGCCTTCGCGCAGATTGAAACCGCTGCCGGCCAAGCGCGCATCGCCGCCTTTTGCAAGGGTTCGGGAATGATTCATCCGCAGCTCGTTCCGCACGCGACCATGCTGGTTTACATCCTGACCGACGCCGCCGTCGCCCCGGCCGATCTGAATGTCTATCTGCAATCGGCCATCGAGGTCAGCTTCAACCGCATCTCGGTTGACGGCGACACTTCGACCAACGACACGGTGCTGGTGCTGGCTTCGGGCGCTTCGGGCGTTGCGATCGGCGCCAATGACGCGCAGTTCGCCTCGGCGCTTACGCGCCTCTGCACTTCGCTGGCGCGGCAGATCGTCTCCGACGGCGAAGGCATTTCGCATGTGGTGGAGCTGCGCATCTCGGGCGCGGCCAGCGACGCCGATGCGCTGCGCGCGGCCAAGGCCATTGCGCATTCGCCGCTGGTTAAAACCGCCTGGGCTGGCTGCGATCCCAACTGGGGTCGGCTGGCGGCGGCGCTAGGTTACTCCGGCGCGCAAATCGATCCGGAGCGTTTTGAAATTCGTTTTGGCGCGTTGCCGATCTGCGTCAACGGCGGCCGCGCTCCAAATTACGACGAAGCTGCCGCGCACGCCTACGTCAGCCAGCGCGAGTTCGCCGTCGAAATCGATCTTCATCTTGGGGCAGGGAAGTGTCTCTTCTGGACCACCGATCTGACGCACGAGTACATTCACATCAACGCCGATTACTCGACGTAGCGTTGCCGATCGGAGAATCGCGTGAACTCTATTAAAATTGGATTATGGTTCCCCGTGATTCTTCCCCTGTAACGATTCATTGCCAGGCAATCCTCTTCGACATGGACGGAATTCTCGTCTCGTCAATCGATGCGGTCAATCGCAGTTGGACCAAGTGGGCTTATCTGCGCGGCGTCGATCCGGCGCTGGCGCGTCGCACCGCGCACGGTTGCCGCGCGATCGAGACGGTCGCCCGTCTGCGTCCCGACCTCGACTCGAAGGCCGAGCTCAAAGTTATCGAAGAGATCGAACTGGCCGACACCGAGGGAATCAAGGTTCTGCCCGGCGTGCCCGCCTTGCTGGCCGCTCTGCCGGCCGGCCGTTGGATCGTCGTTACCAGCGCTACCGAGCGGTTGGCGCGCGTGCGTCTGGCCGCTGGCGGCATTCCCGTGCCTGAGCGGATCGTCGCCGCCGACCGCGTTACGCGCGGCAAGCCGAGTCCAGACCCGTACCTGGCCGGAGCCAAGCTGTTGGGGTTTGCGCCGGGCGATTGCGTGGTTTTTGAAGATGCGCCATCGGGTGTAACGGCTGGCCGCGCGGCTGGCTGCATCGTCGTCGCCACGCCCTTCTCGCATCCAATCGAATCACTGGCCGCCGCCGACTATCTTGTCGGCGATCTCGCCAGCGTACGCGCCGAAAGCGACGGCAAAGGAATCGCGCTGCATCTCGCGCCGCTGGCCGCGCCAGATCTTAAGCTGAAAGCTGAGGGCTGAAAAGCTGTTCTACTCGCTGGCCTCGATCTTGCGTCCGTGCGTGTCCTGCGCCGGGCGGGTGTTCACGCGGAAGAGCTTGGTGAAGGCCTGCCACTGCGAGCGGCCAATACTAACCTGCTGCGCGAAGACGAACCAGCGCACGCCTTCGGTGCAGGGCGGCTCCAGCTCCGAGCCGGTATAGGCCCAGTAGCTGCGGTCGCCGGGCAGCAGGCCGCCGGCGTTGACCATTTCGGTGGTTTTTTCTTTAGCGCCAACCGAAACGGGCAGATGCGCCCACAGCGTCGCTAGCAGCGCGTTGGGCAGGTTGCTCTCGTTCAGCCGCACGGCCACGATGGCTGTTTTGCCGTCGCCGCCACGGAAGACCAGATCGGCCTCCATGTCGCTCAGGTGTTTTTTTACCGCGTGCTCGCTGGGATGGTGAAAGTCGATTTCGGTCAGCTCATAGCGCGCGTCATCCACGGTCAGCGTGCTGCCAGGATTCACGTGGACCGCGATGCCCCGGCCCGTGTTCTCCAGGGTCATCGTTCCGGTGATGAAGTGGAAGGCCAGCGGCGAGAGCGCCTTGTTCGGCTTGGCGCCGCGAATATCGATCGGCGACTGTTCGTGGCCCTTGGCGCAGGTCTGGTAGGCCGGGTCCAGATGCCCCCAGGCAATCGGGCCGGTCTTTCCCTCGTAGCTCCAATTGGCCCCCGACTGCGCGGCGCAAAAGGCGGCGCAACTCAGCGCAAAAACGGCAATAGCGGCATTTCGCATGGTTGTCTCCCTAAGGGAATAAGACGCAAGAACTCCCGCGAGCATTCTACGGCATAGACGCGCGAGAACGAAAAAAGGCTCCGCCATTGCGACGGAGCCTCTTTTCATTCTTGTGCAGTTAGGACTACTTGACTGCCTCGGCCTTCACTCCGGCCTGCTCGGCCAGCGAGGCGGCCTTGTCGGTCGCTTCCCAGGTGAACTCCGGCTCGGTGCGGCCGAAGTGTCCGTAGGCTGCGGTCAATTGGTAGATCGGCCGGCGCAGGTTCAAGCTCTCGATAATGCCCTTGGGCGTGAGCGCGAAGTTTTTGCGCACCAGTTCGGTCAGTTTGGCTTGGCCGATTTTACCCGTGCCAAAGGTTTCAACCAGCACCGAAACAGGCTCGGCGACGCCGATGGCGTAGGCCAGTTCGACCTCGGCCTTATCGGCCAGGCCCGCGGCCACGATGTTTTTGGCAATGTAGCGCGCCATGTAAGCCGCCGAACGGTCCACCTTGGTCGGATCCTTGCCCGAGAAAGCGCCGCCGCCGTGACGGCCCATGCCGCCGTAGGTATCGACGATAATCTTGCGTCCCGTCAGGCCCGTGTCGCCCATTGGCCCGCCGATGACAAACCGGCCGGTGGGATTGATGTGATATTTGGTGTTCTCGTCCAGCCACTTGGCCGGCAGAACCGCCTGGATGACGTACTTGAGAATGTCGGCGTGCAGTTGTTCGTTCGAGACCGAGTCGGCGTGCTGGCTGGAGATGACTACGGCGTCAATGCGCGCCGGTTTGCCGTCTTCGCCGTATTCGACCGTCACCTGGCTCTTGCCGTCGGGACGCAGATAGGGCAGCTTGCCGCTTTTGCGCACTTCGGTGAGCTTGCGGCAGAGCTTGTGAGCTAGTGAAATCGGTGCCGGCATCAACTCCGGCGTTTCGTTGGAAGCGTAGCCGAACATCATGCCCTGGTCTCCGGCGCCGCCCACGTCCACGCCCTGAGCAATGTCGCCCGACTGCTTGTTGATCGTCGAGATCACCGCACAGGTATTCGAGTCGAAGCCATACGAGGCGTTGTCGTAGCCGATCGAGGCCACTACGCCGCGTACCAGCGACTGGAAGTCAACATAAGCCTTGGTCGTGATTTCACCGGCGATCACCACCAGGCCGGTCGCGGTCAGGGTTTCGGCCGCTACGCGGCTGTAGGGATCCTGCTCCAGGCAGGCATCCAGAATGGCGTCGGAAACCTGGTCGGCTATCTTATCCGGATGGCCTTCGGTCACCGATTCAGAGGTAAACAAAAAACGGTCGCTCAACTTGAATTACTCCTTCTTCCCAACTGTTTGGTTGGGGGGTGTGAACCGGCGACGTGCTGCGATGACCGGTCCCTGCGATACTCGGCGGTTCGAAAGCTTTGAAACCAACCGTAGCGGTCAATTTACGTGCATGTGCGTCGCGCGCATGGGCGCAAAGCTACCGCGTCATCACACCATGGTAACGGCAGCGGCGTCTTCTGGGCAAAGAAATGCATCGTATGGCGGGGAAAAGGGATTCAAAGGTCGATTCGAGCGCTTGAACGGAGCCAGCCGATTGCCGATTATTGATTGAGATGATCGAGCAGATTGGCGATCCAGTTGTGCACGGCCTGCCAAGCGTCTTCCAGTGCGGTAAAAAAATGATGCGTCGGTAGCAGACTCGTCCACCAGTTAGCGCGCACGCCGTAGTAGCGCACCACCAGAAAGGCCGCTCCGGCGACGATCAGCAGCAGCAGAATCGCGCCCACCCAGCGCAGCCGCACTTCGACGGCTTCGCGTCGCAACAAACGCGCTTTGCCGACGTTGACGGCAAACTCGGTCCAGTTGCGTTCTTCGTCAGCCATTTGGCCTGAGGCGTTGTAGGCTTTCAGAAAGCGCTCGGTCCAGTCCTGCGGATCGAGGCCCAGCGCGCTGGCGTAGCCGCGCACGATTCCTTTGCTTAAAATGCCGCCTGGCAAGAGACGAAACCGCTCCTGCTCCAGCGCGATCAAGTGCCGCTGGCTGATTTTTGTGACCGCCGTAATGTCTTCCAGCGCTACGCCGCGCATGATACGCTCTCGGCGCAGGTCTTCTCCAAAACTACCCATCGGCGACCGTTACGGGACGTTGCCTCGCAAGTAAATTTCACCTTCACAATAAACCCGCTATCGGCTAAGGTCAAAGCCTTTCGCCTTTTATTTGCGTGTATCTCTTGAGCCCTGGCGAACGGAGCCCTCGCGCCGGCCTGTAACGGGAACGCGTCTTATGCCGGGGCTGTTACCCTGTTAAGGTGGGTTGCGCGCGCGATTGCGTCCGGCGGCTCTTTCCGGTTATGAATAAGCTCATTTTCGCCAATTTATTTCATCGCCCTCTGCGCTCGATCATCAGCGTGCTGGCCGTCGCCATTGAAGTCATCATGATCCTGTCGATCGTCGGCATCTTCATGGGCATGTTGAACGACCAAAAGCAGCGCACCAACGGCATCGGCGCCGATTTGATGCTGTTGCCCTCCAACGCCAGCCTCTTTAACGGCGTCGGTGGCGCTTCCATGCCTATCCGCGACGCCGAGGCGCTCAATAAGCTGCCCCACGTCACGGTCGCCTCGCCGGCCATCCAAAAATTCACCTCCTCGGGCAATATCGAGATTCTCTACGGCATCGATTACGCCAGCTACAATGCGCTCAAGCCTTTTATCTTTCTCTCCGGTGGTCCCTTTCGCGGCCCCAACGACGTGATCGTCGATAGCGTTTTTGCCGCCAGCCGCAACCCGGCCACGGGCACGCCTTATGCCGTGGGCGACGCGGTTTCCCTCATGGACCATGCCTTCCGCATCTCGGGTATCGTGGAGCCGGGCAAGGGTGGCCGTAAGCTGATTTCGCTTGAAGCCATGGGCGAGTTGACCGGCGCAGAAAACAAGGCCTCGCTCTTCTACATCAAGTGCGACAGCCCGGCCAACAACGAGCTCGTCATGCAGGAAATCCGCTCCACGCCCGGCTTTGGCAACAACACCTTGACCACGGTTGACAGTTGGATGAATCAGATGACGCCGAGCAAGATTCCCGGCTTCAACATTGCCTTGAGCGTGATCACGGGCATCGCCGTCATCATCGGATTCCTGGTGATCTTCCAGTCCATGTACACGGCGATTCTGGAGCGCACGCGCGAGATCGGCATTTTGAAATCGATGGGCGCTTCCAAGTCGGCTATCGTCAGCGTGGTGTTGCGCGAGTGCGCGGTGCTGGCCGCGGCCGGCGTGATCATCGGCATTGCCGGCACCTGCGGCGTGCGCTTGTTGCTGGCGCACTTCTTCCCCACCATGAACTTCGAGATCACCGCTGGCTGGCTGCTTCGCGGCGCGCTGATCGCCTTCGCCGGCGCGATCTTAGGGGCGATGTATCCGGCCTGGATAGCCGCCCGCAAAGACCCTATCGACGCGTTGGCCTACGAATAAGGTAGGGACTAGGGACCGAGCGCATTTTTCGACTATGATTTTTCCATGAACCGCTATCTCGTAGCTTTTGCGCTGCTTTGTGCCGCTTTGCCCTCTTTTGCCGACAAAAAGCCGTCGCAACCGGTCAAGCCCATGGCCGGCCCGCGTGCCGTTGCTCTGCGCGTCACCTGGCTCTACATCTCTCCCGACAAAGCCTCGCAAAAAGTCGACCGGGTGCAGATCGGCCGCGAGATGGTTGTCGCCGAGCGCAGCGGCGCCTGGCTGCGCGTTTACGCTAACACCGACATCGAACAGTTGCACGAGGGCCCCGACACGCCGCTGATTAATAGCGATGAGGCCGCCGCTCCCCCCATTTCCGGATGGCTCGAGGCCAAGGGCATCGTCGACGAAAAGATCCCCAACGGCGATCAGATCCTGATGGGCGCCGCCGCCGGCCAGGAGGCGCTTGCCTCCGATCCCCGCGGCCCGGTCAATGCCGCCGAAAGCGCGCGCCTGCTCTATCACCGCCTGGCTGAAATGTTTCCCGACTCGCCGCTCGTAGCCGAAGCCCGCTGGCGCGCCGCCGACATCCATTGGCAGATCGAAAAAAACGATAAAGCTTCGCTGCCCTCATCGCGCGAGCGCGACGCCTATCTGCGCGAGCAACTCGACGAAAGCGATCTGAAAAAGGTCATCAAATATTATCCGCGCACGCGCTGGGCCGCTCTGGCGGCCTTCGATCTGCTCGATAACAAACTTTGCGGCGACTGGCAGGGCTCGGAGCGCTGCCCGGAAAAAGAGTCGGGGATCTACATCAAATACGCCGACGAATACCCGGACGGGCCGCGCACCGCGCGCGCTCTTTATGAGGCAGTCTACCGGCTGGCCGTGCTCAAGGATATGTATGCGGCCGACGGCGACGGACACAAAAGCAGCGACGCCCGCAACCAGGCGCGTACTGTTGCCGCGCAATTAAAATCTCATTTTCCCGACTCCGATTACTCCTGGCGCGCCGGAGCCCTGGTGTTCAAATTGGACCAGGACGTTCCTGTCTACGGCATTGACCGCTAGGTCTTTGACCGCTTGAAGTTGTACCAGCTATGGGTGCCCCCGGTCTCGATTTTGAGACCGGGGAACCCTGTCGCTAAGGAACAAAATCATCCGGTCACGGTACTAGCATCGAAGATGAATCGCTTCGGTACTCAAATCCCTTTGTCACAAAGCAGATGGCGAGATCGTATGCGGGCTCAACTCGCATGATTTAGCGCTCACTGCAATCGTCATGCCAACGACGTACTGTTTGACCGCTAGCGCTTCCCAAAACCAGAAACGCTGGCTATGAATGTCGCGATCGGCCTGAGCAGAATAGCTCAGCCATAAACATATCGATTTGGAATAATCATCAAGAAGCGAGTTCCTCAGTTCGCCTCCGTCATTGAGCCTGAGCTAAGTCATCTCAACTGACATCCTCTCTTCTTAGCTGTCCGCATCGAGCATGGAAACAATTTGGATTCCAGTCAGTCTCGCAAAAAATAAGTGAGGGTATCGTATGCCGCTCGTTAGTGTTGTGCTCGCATTAGTCGTAGTGGGAGTTCTGCTATGGCTGGTCAACCGCTATATCCCGATGCAAAGTCAGGTCAAGAGAATACTGAATGCCGTTGTAGTCATAGTAGTGATTCTTTGGCTCTTGAAAGTCTTTGGACTTTTCGAATACCTCGTCCAATTCCGCATCGGGCATTAAAGGCCAATCCAGCCGCACCCGCAAGGGGGCAACCTTCGAATCAAAGTACAAAGTCAACGCAATCCGGCAGACATCTGTCGATTGGAGGAGTTTTGAAATACGCGTATTTGTTAGCCATAGGAAGCGTTCTTAGCCTGGGCGCATTTGCACAGACTAACGCGGGAACCACGATGGTTGTGGAAACTGCCGGCGCCGCGCATGGATATCGGGTTGTTGTAATCAGTCGTAATGTGCAGGCGGTCGATTATCGGCACAACGGAGGCGCGACAGAGGTAAACTTTGCCGGCACGGCGCTTCTACCTTCTGCCGACGGAAAAGCAAAAGTGCGCAGCAAGCGCGGCACACTTGAAGTTGAAGCACAGTTCGGAAATCTCCAGAACCCGACTACCTTTGGCACGGAATATCTCACCTATGTCTTGTGGGCGATTTCTCCCGAAGGCCGGGCGGTGAATCTTGGAGAAGTGCTGGTTGGCAACGACGATCGCAGCAAACTAACTGCAACCACCGACCTTCAGGCATTCGCGCTGATTGTAACCGCGGAACCCTATTATGCCGTTCGTCAGCCGAGCAATGTCGTCGTGCTCGAAAACGTCGTTCGTCCCGATACCAAGGGCACGAGCGAATCGGTGAATGCAAAGTATGAACTGATGGAGCGCGGTGGCTACATTCCCACCGGCTATAAGTTCGACCCGGTCGTTTTAAGCGCTAGTCTTCCACTGGAATTTTACGAGGCGCGAAACGCACTGCGCATCGCCAAGTCAGAAGGGGCCGACACCTATGCAACCGCAAGCTATCAGCACGCTGTCGAATTAATGAACCGCGCCGATGAATACGCGGCCCGCAAGCATGTTGAGGAGAAGCCTCTGATTGCAGCCGCACGCCAAGCCGTGCAGACGGCGGAAGATGCGCGCGAAATTGCGGTCAAGAAAATCGACGAAGAGCGTAGCGCCAACGAGCGTCAGGCATCAAGCGACGCGCAAGCGAAATCGCAGGCCCAGGCCGACGAGGCAACGCGTCAAAAGCAACAGGCGCAGGCCGATTTGGTCACAGGCCAGTTAGCATCGGCAACGGCGGTGTCCGCGGCTCAGGCTGATGCGGATACATCTCGTCTTGTCGCCGAACAGGCGCAGCAAGGTGAGCATGACGCGATAAATGATAAGGCTGCTATACGTGCGCAGTTGTCCGAGCAGTTGAATAAGGTACTCGCAACGCGCGACAGTGCCCGCGGTCTCATCGTCAGCATGTCCGATGTGTTGTTTGACACTGGTAAATTCTCTTTGAAGACAGGCGCACGGGAGAAGCTGGCTAAGGTGGCCGGGATTCTGATCGCGTACCCAACACTTGCTATTGAAGTGGGTGGTTACACGGATAATATCGGCGGCGACGAGATGAACCAGAAGTTGTCTGAAAACCGCGCTGGAACCGTTCGCGATTATCTAGTGGAGCAAGGCGTCGGTACAGCATCCGTTACAGCGAAGGGCTTCGGGAATACTTCCCCTGTAGCCTCCAACGATAATGCCTCCGGCCGTCAGGAAAATCGGCGTGTGGAGTTAGTCGTTTCCGGCGATGCAATTGGTGGCCATGCCAATGTAACTACGGGCAGTCTCTACTAAGGTAAAGCCGTTAGGGTGGCGAGTTTTTGAGTAATCGCCACCTTAGGTTTAAGTATAACGTCTGCAAACAAATGACTAATGGTAGCGGAACGCAACAAGCAGAATGAAGGTGGAAAGTATGAAAACAAAAGCGATCGCCATCGCCGGTAAGGTGGTTCTATCTGTACTGTTCGGAATGAGCGCTTACAGTTATGCCGTACAAGCGCCTCAGAACGACAAACAACAAGGACAGGGGCACCCCGCAGCGCCGCAGCAGCATAGCGCACAGCAACCGCAAGCACCGCAGCAACACAGTGCACAACAGCCGCAAGCTCACTCCGCAGCGCAGCCGCAACACAGCGCACAGCAACCTCAAGCGCAATCCGCAGCGCCGCAGCGGCAGCACAGTTCACAGCAACCTCAGGCTCACTCCGCAGCGCAGCCGCAGCAACACAGCGCACAGCAGCCGCAAGATCGCTCCTCGCAACAAAGAGGGCAGAGCAACTCCCAGCAGCGTACGCAGCAACAATCAAACCAGTCACCGCAGCAACGAGCACAACCTGGCCATGATTCGCCGCAGCAACAACCTCAGGGGAGAGCGCAACAGCAATCTCAGCCGGCGCGCGGCAACGACAACTTTCATCGTTCGCCGGAACAGCAGCACTTAGAGCAGAGCACTTGGCAGCAGCACCGTGCAGGGAACTGGCAGTCGGACCACCGCACTTGGCAGCAGCGTGGTGGATACAACGGATACCGCATTCCCGATGATCGTTTCCGTGGTCACTTTGGCCAGGGGCACGGATTCCGAATCGGCGGGCTCCCTTTCCTGGTCGTAGGCGGCTATCCGCGCTTCCAATATGACGGCTACTGGTTCAGCATTGTCGATCCGTATCCAGGCAACTGGGCGGAAAATTGGTATGACACGGATGATGTCTATGTTGGTTATTACAATAACGGCTATTACTTATATAACCGCAGATATCCCGGTGTAGGAATTGCAATCAGCATATCGATGTAACAATGCAGCGGGCGCGCCTCAATATTAGGTGCGCCCGCAAGGCGGATGTTTCTGCCGCATGAAAATCCTCCCCCTCCTCCTCTGTGGATATGGAGTTCTTTATCAACCTCTCGGCACAAATCGCAGCGCCGGGTACGCATCATGCGCTTATGCCGCACTGGATTATCCATTTGGGGGCATTGGGCCTGTTCTCCGTTGCGGTGGTTGATTCCTCTATTATTCCTCTGACTCTGCCAGGTAGCACAGATCTGCTTTTGTTGTGGCTTGTGGCGCATGGCGGAGAGCCGTGGGTGTTGGTTGCAAGCGCCATCGTAGGCAGTTTTGTCGGTGGATACATGACTTGGCAAGTCGGCAAAAAAGGCGGCGAGGCCGCGCTGCGCCGTTACATTTCTGCTCGTATGCTGGGACGAATTACCCTGTGGATTAAGCGCCATCCAGTTCTTGCCGTTTTTCTCCCGGCCCTGCTGCCTCCACCCATTCCACTATCGCCCTTTGTGCTGGCCGCGGGAGCTTTGAGCGTATCGCGCAATCGATTTCTAGCAGCTTTTGGTGCGGCACGCTGCCTGCGTTACTCTCTCATCGCTTGGCTCGGAGCATCTTACGGGCGCACGGTAATGCACTTGTGGTCAGGAACGATCAAGAGGTGGTCGGGAACGTTGCTCTGGACATTCGGCGGTCTTTTGGTTGTCGGTATCTGCCTTGTAATATGGAAAGCCCGCAGTCTGCATAGGACGGATGTTACAGAGGAACTTGCGCTACGTGCCGAAACCGCGCGTGTTGATTGAGCTCTAATGAATTCTATATTTGCTAAATGGAATGCCTAACGCGTGAAGCGCGGTATTCCGCGCATTTCGTGTCGGGCATGGTTGATTCTCTATTAAGATAACAACATGCCAGGGAACCATGATGTGTACAGCTCTCGTTAGCTTTTACATACTCCTTCCAGAACCTCCTCTTATGAATGTTCGCGAGGCATAACCTCAGTTTGATTCTGGATAATCTACGCGCTAGAAACCATTTGCGTGGCTCATCCTTCGAGTGGTTCAGGAACACCTTTACAACGTGCGTGCAGTTTCGGTTACCCTGTGATCTCTCGAAGATGTAAGACGAAATCCAACGGCATTCCACGCTGGGGGCGGGGAATACTGCTCGGATAAGTGGTGACGCCAAACGTTGAAGATCGCGAAACCCTTTTATTTTGAAAAAATCGGATGATCATGGTCGTAATTCTGCTCGGCGTGTGAAGACTTCTCCGCTTCCTTTTCGGCAATGAGCTCAATCCGTTTCTGTGCTGCCGCGTCCGATGCCGGTTTGTCTTCGAGCGTTGTCACTTTTGGATTCTTAAATTGTTTCGTCATTGTTTTGTCACTCCTGTCATCAGGATGCACCATGTCCCCATCAAGTATTGGTCAGTTTTGCTCCCTTTTCGATGTTGCAGGGAGATTGAAGACTTGTTCTGTTCGGGGTGGATGGAATCGTGCGTTAAACGGCCGCGGATGATCAATCGTGTCGCGCTGGCGATTTACATGTTATCTTTCAACGCGACTATTCCTGATATGCATGCACCACAAACCGCTGCGGAGCCGCGCCGATGAAGTAAAACGGATAGCAGGTGACAAGCGTAATGGCCGAAGCGGTCGAAGGGGCGAGCACGCTGATGTCATCAGGGTGAACGATCTGCACCCTATCGACCTTATAACGTGACAAGCCAGTTACGGCTTGAATCCGAATTTCATCTCCTAGCTTAATGTCCTTTAAGGCGCGGAAGTATGTATCCCGGTGTCCGGCAATTCCAATGTTTCCCGGCTCTCCTGGAAGAGCAGTGCCTTTGATATGCCCGACTCCGACATTCAACGTTCGCGATGTGGTCCCTTCAACAATTGCCACTATCATCCCGAAGCGTGGAATTTCAATGCGGCCTAGAACATCTCCCTCTTTTGCGGTAGACCTAGGCAGGTTTACCTCATCCTGTTCTTCCTCATGTATTTGCTGCGTCAGGGTACTATTTGCAACTTCCTCATAGTTTCTTGCATAGACCAACATAAGACCAACATAAGAGAGTGCCAAAATGCCCAGCAGAAATAGAAAGTTCCGCGTCCACCGAAGGAGCGGATAACTTCGCGCGTCAAAATGTTGTTGCTCAGTTCCGGGAATCATGGAGGATCGCCTTTGTCGCGCCTGCCGGTATGGTTAGCGATACAGAATATCCGGTCCGAGTGCGAACTGAAAGGCGCCCGTGGCCATGCGCGCTCGCCCGTACTTCGACGGTCCGGTAACTTCTATCCTCGGCAGTAATCACAGGGACATAAGCCAGTGTGTACTGGCTTCGAATATCGTGCGCTATCCCTTCACAGATCGAGACAACTTCCTTTGATGACTCGGGAAAGAAGGCTTCGCCGCCCGTCTCCCTAGACAACCGCTTGAGTACGTCTGGGTTTTGATCTCCGTCCTGCTCGTCAAAGATGCCGATTGCGTAGATGATTGCCGTAGTCTGCCTGGCCATGGCAATCACCTGAGCCAGGTTGTGTTTACTGGCGTTGTCTCCACCGTCACTGATCAGGATCAATACCTTTTTGTCGCTGGTTCCCTGCTTGAGATGGTCGAGGCCGGCGACAATTCCATCATAGAGAGAGGTCTGGCCTATCGTCCTGATTCTTGAAAGCGCTATTTGAAGTTCTTCCAGCCGACCTGTAAATAGCGTGCCCGGCGGAAGGCCGAAAGATACGCGGTCGTTGAAGTTAACCACGAACATCTGATCTTGTGGATTGCTGGAGCGCGCAAAGGCGAGTGCGGCCGCAATAACATCGTCGCGCTTTGGGCCCATGCTTCCGCTGTTATCGACAACAATACCGGTTGTTACCGGAATGTCTTCGCTACTGAATTGCTTGATTAATTGAACTTTACCATCTTCATAAATCTGGAAATTATTTTTGCTAAGACCAGATACAGATTCATTGTGGTGATCCAGGACCGTTGCGTTGAGGATAACCATGTTGGTATCTACCTTGAAGGTGTACTCGTCGCCGGAGCCGAGTTGGGATGGCAGGGAATTTTGAGCCTTGGAGACAAATGACGCGGCCGTAATGCCTACCAGGGCAATCAGACAGTAGTACAGAAGTGTATTGCTACGTGTTTGGCGTAATCGATCGCTGAGGGGGTCTGGGCCGGTCAGGCTTGTTTTATTTGCAAGTTTTCGCGGGAATGCGCATATCTCAACCATCGGTTCAAGCCCTCGATGCATTGTGAAACCGGCGCTTGTGTTTACAGGTTCGGCCTTACGAGCGAAGGAAGCGACACTTATGCATCGCTTCCTTCGACCGGATATTGCAGAAGGACATCAGAAGAGTGCCATACACCACTTGAGGTGATTTATGCATTCAGCTTTATGATGCCCAACAGACCAAAGCCGGCGCACAACGAAAGTAACCCAAACAGACCAATCAAGGGAAGGTGACTAGCCGTCTTTGGCAATGAAGCGGCAATCGCTGGTTCCTGCGCGGTTGGAGGTGCCTGAATAACCTGAGCACTCTCAACAGTATCTCCACCGGGAGTCACTGCTTCAACTGGTGCGGACTTCAACGTGTCATCTTCCAGTGCGGCAGGCGTTGACAGCACCGTTTCGTCGTTTTCCTTGGCTAGTTCAATCGCTCTGGGTCTTTCGTAGACAAAATGGTCACCCCATTCACGGCCCGGGTAGAACCAGGCCTTCAGGGATTGAGGCTGGCCAGCTGGAGCTTCACGGAAAGTCATCACCGTCTTATCGGTAGCCTTCAACCGATAATCCGGAATAGCTAGAATGGTTGTGAATACGTGCGTTTCATCTTGATTAAAGATCTGAACGATGTGACGGTCCGACAGGGAATCTAGAAGCTTGAAGACATAAGTTCCCGCCGGTAGAAGATGTTGGCCGACTCCTGGAACTTCAAAGGGCTCGCTGAAGGTAACCGTGGTCTTCTGGTTCCATTCGTCGGCCTTTGCTTTTGGTGCAGCGAGGAAGCAGAGCACGGTGAGGCACAGCCCTACCCCTAGTCCTTTTGCAAGTGTCATTTTTTCTCCATTGTTCTGTCCGACTCACTTCCACGGCGGTTGTCATACGGGCTCTTCATGCAGTCGGCATCACGAGAGATCGCACGCCGGAGAATCCGGCAGACGGGGTCCGTGGCGTGTCATTCTTTAGCAAGTGTTACCTATTTATCTCCTAATAGATGGTCAGAAGTGATCTCTACGTGAGTAACACTTTCCCTTTAGAAGGTGCGATATGCCAGAAGCTCATTGAATCGTGCTCTGGAAGATAAAAGACAGCATCATGGTGTTGGAGTTATCTGTTCAATTGGATACAGTTCAATTCGGGGGAGGGCGTGATAATCGCAGTGCGCCGTGGCTGCACTTTGGTTAAGCAGGCAGAGTTACTGCGGCAACCTTTGCTGAGTAGAAAGAATGTGCGAGATGACCACGTTGCCTATCTCTGATGACAATTCGAAAACCTACCTCGTAGGCGGCGGTATCGCCTCTCTAGCTGCTGCTGCTTTCCTCATTCGCGACGGTTCTGTTGCCGGGCACACAATCTCGATCATCGAGGAGTCCTCCAAAAGTGGCGGAAGTCTGGATGCTGCTGGAAATGCGAATGACGGTTATGTGATGCGTGGCGGTCGCATGGTCGAGAGCAAGTATCTATGCACGTATGATCTCTTTTCGTCGATTCCAACTCTCGATGCAACCAAAACAGTGACGCAGGAAATATTCGATTGGAATACAACCATGAAGACCGCGTCCAGGTCACGCCTTTTTCGGAACGGACATAGAATAGATGCGCCTAGCTTCGGTTTAAGCGAGAGCCATATTCTAACTATCGAACGTCTGGTGCTTGAACCCGAGTTTCTTTTAGGGCGAAGCATGATTTCAGACAAATTTGATCCGACCTTCTTTGAAACAGACTTCTGGCTGATGTGGTGTACGACATTTGCCTTTCAGCCCTGGCATAGCGCGATCGAGTTGAAACGCTATCTGGCGCGTTTTACTCATATGGTTTCTGGATTCAATACCCTCACCGGAATCATGCGAACTGTATACAACCAGTACGATTCGATGGTGCTGCCACTTCAGAAGTGGCTTGAAGAGCGTGGCGTGAACTTTCAGTTCAACACGCGTGTCTCCGACCTCAGATTCCACAATAAAGATGAAAGCTATTACGTCAATGGCATCATCGTTGAAGAGGAGGCCTGCCTCAAGGAAATCATTGTCAGCAAACAGGACAAAGTTATCGTCACGCTGGGCTCAATGACTGCAGCTTCGAGCCTGGGGTCCATGGACTCTGCGCCTAAATTGCATGGGAAGACTGATGGAGGATCCTGGACGCTTTGGGAAAAGATCGCACTCGATCACGCGCAATTTGGCCATCCTTCGAACTTTGCCGACCACATTAAGCAATCGAAATGGGTTTCGTTTACGACGACTTTGCATGACCCCACATTCTTCCAGCTTATTCGTGATCTAACGGGCAACGTCCCTGGCGAAGGCGGACTTATTACCTTTCCCGAGTCCAGTTGGTTGGCTTCAATCGTGCTGCCTCACCAGCCACATTTCATCGACCAGCCAGCAGATGTGCAAGTATTTTGGGGCTACGGGCTTTTTGTTGATGTTCCAGGAAACTTTGTAAAGAAGCCCATGTCAGCGTGCACAGGGCGCGAAATTATGACGGAGATCCTTGGGCATCTGAACCTCGAAGCGCACACCGCCCGCATTCTAGATTCCTGCGTGTGCATACCCTGCATGATGCCCTTCATCACCAGCCAGTTTCTGCCTAGAGAAGCGGGAGATCGTCCGCAGGTGGTACCGAAAGGTTCGTTGAACCTCGCCTTCATCGGACAGTATTGCGAACTCCCGGACGATGTGGTGTTCACCGTCGAATATTCGATTCGCTCCGCGCAAACAGCGGTCTACTCATTGCTTGACCTTGACCGCAAACCACCCTCTGTATACGAGGGAAAATTCAACCCTCGCATTTTGAAGGAAGCGTTTTGTGCCTTACATGAAATCGGCGCATAAGTACATGACGGTGATTGCTCTACTTGCGTCAGTTGTCTGATGAAGATGCATTCCTTATGGATGCCGGTTCACGCCAGCGCGATCTCATCTATGGGAGTAATTGATAGAACCTCATCTGGCTTTGCAGTTGTCCAAGATCGATGGGTTTCATCAGGTATGCATCGCAGAGTTCCTTGAAGCAGAGAAACACTTCTCTAACTTGCTGCACGGTTGTCGTCATGAATATTTTTGCGCCGAAGGTGGACAGAATCCCCTGCGCTTCTTCCAGAGCCCGTATTCGCCGAACCGCCTCGCGGCCGTCCATTTCTGGCATCATGATGTCCATGCAGATCAGATCGTATGGTTGCTTGCGCTCAATCGAAACTTGGAATGCCTCTACAGCTTCTCTGCCGTTGACGGCCACATGACATTCGCCATAGCGAGCCAGGAAGGTTTGCAGTAAGAACCGGCATGTGAAGTCGTCTTCAACCAGAAGCATGCGCAGCGATGGTGAATCTGGAGGTGGCAATGCTGAACCTGTAGACATGGCTGGATGCGCCGGATGGTCTTCCTGTAGTCTAATCAGATCGCTTGTAACTTCGCGGGTATCGGCATGGTTGCTAGCTTCAGGATCCTGAATCAGTTCCTGTAACTTGTCCGTGGCACGCAGCAGAACGCCGATTTGGTCAGAATTGGGCGCGATGTTGCGAGAACGAATCAGTGCCGTCGAGGTTTCAGTCTGATGCGCTAGCTCGCGGATCTTCACAAGTTCGAAGAAATCCGCGGGACCGCCGACGGCGTGCGCGGCTCGTAGGATGCGATTCAGCCGTTCATCGTTGATCCTGGCTTCGCTCATCTTGATGGCCAGCAACTCTGTCTCCATGGCGTCCAGACTCTCGTGGCAATCGGCGAGGTAATCCTGCACCAATTCATCGTTTAAATCGATCATTGTCCGTCCTCCTTGATTCCTGTGTTGTCACTTTCCTTTGACACCCATCCGTCCCGTTCCACCATCGTTTTGAATCGGTCGAATTCGCTGGTTACGCTACCCAGAAGACCACGACAGCTATCCAACTGCCCGGCCGTGGCAGCCGTTTCAAGCGCCAGGGCGGCCAAGTGCAGAGCCTCCGCTGACACGGTCGCCGCCGCGCCCTTCAGGCTATGCGCCTCCAGCCGTAATTCGGGAGCGTCCGAAGCGTCGAGCCGCTCGCGCAGATGCTTCAGTTGGGCGGGAGCACTGTTGAGAAACCCCTTCAGCAGGGCTCCAGCAAGTTCCCGATCGTCCATCAGTCTTCGCAACAAAGAGTCTGCATCAAAGATGACCGCGGTCGGCTTCTCGCCGCTCTCGGGAAGAGTTGAGGCAGCTGGGACGGAATCGGACACCGACAACCACCGCGCGAGCACGGCCGCCAGGCGAGGCAGTTCCACCGGTTTAGCCAAATAGTCGTCCATCCCTTCGCTCAGGCATCGTTCTCGGTCCGGCGGCATCGCGCTGGCCGTGAGAGCAATGATCGGGATGTGCATTTGCATGGATTGCCGAATGCGGCGGGTCGCTTCATAACCGTCCATCAACGGCATCGCGCAGTCCATCAGTAGCAGGCTGTAATCTCCGCGCCGGAGTGCTTCAACGGCCTCGGCGCCATTGATGACAGCTTCGCCGTTGTAGCCCAGCTTCTTCAGTTGAGCAAGGATTACCTCGCGGTTGGTGAAGTTATCCTCCGCCACCAGAATTTTTTCTCCATGCCCGGAATGGCCCAGACCAGACGGTGCGCCAGCGGACTCCGGCCGCCGCGTCGTAGCCGACTGGGGCGCGCACTCGTGCTCATCGAGTACTCCCTGTTCGAAGGCTGCCGTAAACCAGAAGGTCGAACCCTGGCCCTCCCTGCTATTCACTCCGATGCTGCCTCCCATCATTTCGACGAGTTGTTTGCAGATTGCCAGTCCAAGCCCCGTTCCGCCGTACTTGCGCGTCGTGGAGGAGTCGGCTTGAACGAACGGCGAGAAGAGCGCGGGAAGTTGATCGGGACGCATTCCAATTCCCGTATCGACGATGGTGAAACGAACCGTTACCGTGCGCTCGGTCCTGCTCTCAACTTCCGCATCGAGAGTAACCCCGCCGCTATCGGTGAACTTGATGGCGTTGGCGACAAGATTGGTGAGCACCTGCCGCAACCGGTGAGCATCGCCACGCAAATAACTTGGAACTCCCGACGAGATGCGTGTGTCCATGCGGAGTCCCTTTGCGGTCGCCTGAACAAGCAAAAGCTGGACCACCTCTTCAACCGTGTGCTTCAGGTTGAAACTAAGATTCGTGAGAACGACCTTCCCGGCTTCGATCTTTGACAAGTCGAGAATGTCGTCAATAAGGGCCAGGAGAATACGTCCGCTGTTCTGCGCCACCTCGACATATCGCCGTTGCTCGGCCGTGAGATCCGTTTCCAAAAGCAACTGATTCATGCCAATGACGCCATTCATCGGGGTGCGGATCTCATGGCTCATGTTGGCCAGAAAACGGCTCTTTGCCTGGTTGGCCGCGTCTGCCCTCTCCCGCCGCTTCCTTTCAGATATCTCCTGAAATACCACAACCGCACCGTCCGGCTTACCGTCTCGCAGAATCGGCGTGCTGGTGTAAGCCACGGGAAAGCTGGTGCCGTCCTTCTTCCAGAACACCTCGTTATCGCAGTAATGAACATGGCCGTCATGCAGCGCCTTGTAGATTAAGCAGGCTTCTCGCGGGTAAACGGAACCGTCTGGATAGGAATGGTGGATCACGTCATGCTGCGGTTTTCCGATCAACTCCTCGGCCGCATACCCAAGCATCGCCGAGGCCGCGGGATTGGCAAAGGTCGTCAGACCGTCGGGATTGAGACCGTAGATGCCCTCTCCGGCGGCACTGAGAATGAGCCGGTGCATATCGTTGGTCTTTTCCAGTTCTAATCGAAGCACCGTTTCCTGAAGCATGGCGCTTTGATCGTGGGCCTCCTGCAGTCTTGCTTCGGCCAATTTGCGCTCGGTGACGTCCTTGCTGGTGCCGACCAGCCCCCGGAATTCCCCCTGTGGAGAAAAACGCGGCGTCGCGTCCGTCTCCACCCACCGCCATTCACCATCGGCTCGCCGGCTGCGATGCTCGGCCTTTAAAGAAGTATGTTCTTTCAGCGCATGGTTGAATGCGGCAAAAAACTCCGGTACATCGTCGGGGTGAACCAACGATATCCACGCACCAGGTTCTACCTGCTCCGAGGCAATGCCGCAGAACCTCCGATACGTCTTGTTGATGAAGCGCTCCCTGCCCTCCGCGTCCGTTACCCATATCCCAATCGGGCAGCTATCCGCCATCACGCGAAAGCGATGTTCGCTCTCGATGAGTGCATGTTCCGACCGCTTGCGCTCGGTGATATCGCGAAAGAACCACACGCGTCCTCCGCGTTCGGCCTTCTCGCCGCGCAGGCAGGCGGAATAGCGTTCGAGCGTTCTGCCGTCTTTCAACTCGAACTCGCAGTGGTCGCTTGCCGTCGGATTTGCGTATAACTCGCGAACCCGCGTCAAAAATGCCTCCGGTTCCTTTACCAGTTCGACGCCAGCCGAGAGCACAGAGTCGTCCGGCACGGTCACAACCCCGCCATCTACTTCTTTGGCGTACTTCGCGGGGTCTATCTTCCATACATCCAGAAATTTCTTGTTGTGTGAGACGACATTGCCAGTGTCATTCACCACCAGAATTCCATCCAGGGAGACATCGAGGATGGCCGAGATCAGCGAATGTTGAAAGTCACGATGCCGGGCTTCGACCTCGGCGGTAAGCTTGGCCAGGCGGGAGGCTTCCTCCGCCCGCTTGCGTTCTGTGATGTCTTCCAGATGGACCACGCAATATACAGGGTTGCCGCTGTCGTCTCGCATCAGCGAGACTCTCGCACGCACCCACACAACATCTCCGTTGCGGCGTAGGTTGCGCAGTTCATCGTCTAGATAACCACTCGGTTTCTCAATCAGGAGCTTCAATTTGCCGAGCGACGATTCAAGATCGTCCGGATGCGTCAGTTGGGTCCAGCTCGTTCGAAGCAACTCCTCTTTGGAGTATCCGAGTATCCGGCTAAGTGCCTCATTCACCTGAATGAGACGCCCGTCCATTCCGCTCACGCACATGCCAAACGGCGCGTTTTCAAAGATGCCGCGAAAACGTTCTTCGCTCTCGCGTAGCCTGAGTTCTGATTTATTGCGCTTCGTGTCGTCTCTCAGAATGGCGGTGGCTGCCACCACTCTGCCAGTTGAGTCGCAAATTGGAGATCCCGTGGCGGTTACGTGAACATCCCATCCGTCCGCGTGCCTGCAGACACCCTCGTAGTTCGATATGCGGTGCCCGTGCGATACCTGATCAATGCACCAGGCCATGTGGGACTGCCGGTCCGGTGGAGTCATGATCGTCACTTCTTGCCCGATCGCCTGTTCCGCGGTGAAGCCGAGAAGTTCCTCCGCGCCACGGTTCCAACTGAGAATCACGCCCTCCGCCGTAGTGGAGATGATGGCATCCTCGGAACCTTCCACAATCGCGGCAAGAAATGCTTGCGTCGCCCCTTGCGCCCGTCGTTCGGTTACGTCATGCTTGACGGCTATATAACCATTAATGGCGCCATTTAGGTCGCGCACGGGAGCGATTCGCATCTCCTCGTCATAGAAGGTGCCGTCCTTGCGACGGTTGGTCACTTCTCCATGCCAGACTTTGCCGGATTGGATCGTCTCCCAAAGTTCCCGATAGAAGGCAATGGCATGGCGTCCCGATTTGAGAAGTGAAGGCTTTTGGCCGAGAGACTCTTCCTTGGTGTAGCCCGTCATTGCGGTAAATGCGGGATTTGCGTATTGGATTCTTCCACTTGCGTCGGTGATGATAATGCCGTCGGCAGCCTGCTCTACAGCCGCGGACAGACCCGCCTGCTCGATGTTTCCATCCGTACTGCGCGCAGCCTGATCTGGCACGATTTCAGCTCCAACCTCTCTTATCGGCCCAATTTCCTTACCGTTCAGCGTATTGTGAAGATCTCCGAGACATTCACCTCGTCACGTTCGTGAACAGTGCGCGAGTTTTCACAGTGGGCACAACAACTACCGGTTGAAAGTAGATAGAAAAAGGTGAGAATGATATGAAGCCCTGGCGCTCAGGCGCTTATGTTCTTGAGCGGTTCAGACCGGCTCTGTTTCCACTGGTCTACTGGTCGGGCAACCGCTGGGGCAATTGGCTGTTGGGTACCCAGCTTTCGAGTAGATCATGCGTGCGTGTTTGCCTGGGGTTCTTCAGCTTGTAAACGAAGGCAAAATAGGCCACCATCACGCGAATGTCTTGGAGAAATTTACTCCCCCGCAATTGGCCAAGGAAATTGGCGCCTGCTATCCCATCGCTTGGCTGATGCCGCACAAGATTCGCAAAAGGCGACGAGCGACCGCGATCATCACTACCGGCTTAACGGGTTGGTCGAGGTTGATGAGGGCTATGTGGTGAGGAGCATGGCGAGGAGGCGACGCGGACGAGGCACACGCGGCGTGCGGACCAAATCCGTAGTGGCTGTTGCGGTGGAGTATCGCGGCCCTGGCAAGCCGGGCAAAAGCCGGTGCCTGGATTTGCCGCTCTGGAGGTCATTCCCGATGCCGCCACAAAAACGTTGGAGAAGTTTCTCACCGGCAAGGTCAGGCCCGGGTTTACTCCATGATCGTGGCGGGAATTCGCAGTACGGCGCGATAGCGGTCTCCGCGATAAAACGAGCGCGCCGCTTCAACCGGCTGCCCCTCCACACTCCATAGCGTGCGCGAGATAACCAGGAGACTCGATCGTGCTGGCACCTCCAGCAACTCAGCTTCGTTACGTGTGGCGGCACGCGCCTCCAAAATCTCATCGGCCAGACTCAGACGAATGCCATAACGCTCGCGTAGGGTGGCATAGAGCGAAAGACGCGAAAAATCAAATTCATCGATTCCTGGATACCGATCCTTCGAGAGATAGATTTCTTCAATGGCAAACGGTAACTCATCGGCAAAACGCAGACGCCGCAACCTATATGTAGGCATTCCAACTTCGCCGGCAAGTTTGGTCGCTATCTCCACTGTCGCCGGAATGGTCTCGGTTGCCAGTACGCGCGAGGTTGCCTTCAGGCCAAGTGCCCGCATCTCTGCTGTAAATCCGGCAAGATGGGTAATATCTTTTTCCACCTTCGGCTGGATGACAAATGTTCCTCGCCCCTTGTACCGGGAGGCATGCCCGCTGCTTTTCAATCCTTGAAGGGCCTGCCTGGAGGTCATTCGGCTAACGCCATATGCGCGGCTCAACTCTTCTTCGCTGGGCAGCAGATCGCCTGGACGCAGTTGGCCGGAGGAGATCAGCTTGAGCAGTTGCTCCTCTATCTGAAAATACATGGGAGTAAAGCTCTTTTTATTAAGAGGCTTAAATCTCAACTCCGGATTCACGTCAACAGTCTGCGTAGTTGAACTTTTCCGCGGCTTCTTACCAGGCATCATCCTACCTCTACTAGAGCTTTTCACAATGTGTGTATCGGAGTATTCATTGGCTTCCACTCCTAGCCGCAAAGAACAAAAACACTGCCGGAATGGGGCGTCCATATTCCACTACACCATTGGTAAAGTGCTCTAGCGATAAATATAGGCGTTCTTATGCGCCCGCTTTACTGAGCACTACGATAGCCATAAACAAGACTACTATGCCAGAATACATCCACACGAGTGCACGCTTGGGTGCATGTTTCCACTCCCCTAGCCCAATGCCGATGGCATTGGCCAGCAATAGTCCTGTCGCTAAACTTAGCGGCCAGCCAATGGAGGGCCCCAGCTTCCCCAGCCGAGGCGCGGCCGCGCCATAAACAAAGATGCTCCCTCCCCATAGCAGGGCCATCAGCGAAGACAATCCATAGAGTCGTGCGCCGCCCGGCTCCAAAAACCTGCCGAAATTGTGGTTTTTCAAAAACAGATAGCAGCAGAATCCCAGGTTCGCCAAAGAACCGGAGGCCAGCATGATCCACCAAATCAGATTCGTGCTCGCGAAAGCGCTTAAGCCATTCGCCTGTCCATAATCGGAAATTGGCTGCGCCATGGCAAAACCGATATTAAAAATAGCGGAGAGTACTCCCGATCCGCAAGCCAGCATCAGCGCCACCCCCACGGGACGCGCTTTGCCAACCAGATCGCCGCGCTCTGAGCTTCCATGGTTGGACTTTTCTCTCAAGCGCCCTGCATAGCCGCATAGCGTAATGCCAACCACCACAATCACAACACCCTCAAGAACGCTGCGTCCCGAGGGCTGGTGAATCTTTTGTTGATAAAGCAGCAACAGCGGCAGCAGCGATCCGAGAGCGGAACTGATTGCCAGCACCAGCGTATTCGCCAAAGAAATGCCGATCGCGCTCACACTCTGTCCGAACATCAGCGACCCAAAGCCCCATGCAAATCCCGTCGCAACGGCAATCAGTACGGCAGCCGCCGGCGCGTGGGCGATCAGCAACCAGCTTTGTGGCGCCATCAAGCTGATAATGGCAGTGGGCATCACGAGACATGAAAAGAAGATGAACAGGCTCCATACATGCTCCCAATCCCATCGCCCGAGAAAGCGCATAGGAAGCGTGAAACTGCCATTCATCAAACCGGAAATCATTGCCAGTAGGGCGCCAAGCGCCAATGTATCCCTCATCTTTTACCGATTTCCTTTTCCGTTGTGCATCCAGGCTTTTCTGGATTTTAGACCCCTTGCGCAATCTCCCGCCGTGTCGCTCGCAGAGTAGGTAGTCAGATCTTATAGTAGACTATACAATAAGATTTTGATGCATCAACAAGCTGGTCGCTGATTTTGCGACAGAATGAAAGAGGCAGTCAAAGGAATGTCAACAATTCAAGAACGGCTGAATGGCAAATTGGTGGTATCGTGCCAGGCAGATCCAGGTAATCCGCTTGAAAATACTGACGTAATCCGGCGCATGGCGCGCGCGGTTGTTGAAGCGGGAGCCGAAGCTCTGCGCATTAACAGCGCCGAGCACATCGCCTTGATCCGGCAGGATACGGACGTACCCATCATTGGAATTCAAAAGCGCCATGTGAACGGCAAGCTGCGCATTACTCCCGATTTTGCCTCTGCCGCCCAATTAGCATCCGCGGGCGCGTCTGTTATCGCCTTAGACTGCACAAATCGGAAATGGGAATTTGGGGAACCGTGGCAAGCTCTCATCCAGAGAATCCATAACGAGCTTAAACTTCCGGTTATGGCAGACACCGCTACGCTGGAAGAAGCGGTTGCCGCCGCGGAAGGTGGCGCTGATTTCGTCGGTACAACCTTGAATGGATACACCGAAGACACCCGCAATAATCATTCTTTTAGCTGGTCGCTGCTGGCGGATTTAGCCAAGCGTGTGAGCACGCCCATCATTGCCGAAGGCCATATATCGACCCCCGAAGAGGCCAAGCGTGCATTTGCTGAAGGCGCTTCATGCGTGGTTGTCGGTTCGGCCATTACGCGACCCGGTAACATCACAGCTAACTTTCTGCGTGTCTTGCGGCCAGAGCGCTCCAACGCCCAAGCCATCGGAGTCGACTTAGGCGGTACGTCGATCAAGGCTGGAATTGTCGATCAGGCTGGACAGGTTACGCATTCCGTACAAGTTCCTACGGAAGCAGGCAAGGGCAGAACCGTAATCGCGGCACAACTTGCCACCGCTATCCAGCAAGTGCTGAACAAAGCTCAAGAAGCGGGAATCGCGCCTTGCGGCCTGGGCGTTGCCACTGCCGGCGCGGTCGATGACCGTGACGGATCGATCTTTGCCGCTACAGATAATCTTCCCGGCTGGGCGGGCTTTGAGCTGCGGAAATTCGTGGAAGAACGTTTCCATCTGCCCATCTGCGTTATCAATGACGCACATGCCGCCGCTCTGGCCGAACTGTACTTTGGGTTGGGTCGCCGCTTGTCAAACTTTGTGGCCATCACCGTGGGCACCGGAATCGGTGGCGGCATCATCTCCAATGGGCAACTGCTATCGGGCCAGCATGGCTTTGCGGGAACCATCGGCCACCAGGCGATTCGCATGGATGGACGCCCCTGCAACTGCGGACGGAGTGGCTGCCTTGAAGCCTACGTATCCACGGCCGCGCTTTTGCGGGAATATACGGAACGTGCTCCCACGGAAGCAATCAAATCTTCAGATTCCGACAGCGCCTTGGCTTTTGAGATTGGCCGGCTTGCCAGCGCTGGAGACCCTGCCGCGCGCCAGGCGTATGGCGCCTTGGCCGGCTATCTCGCGGAGGGCATTGCAAATATCTTTAACCTAATCGACCCACAGGCGGTGCTTCTTTCCGGCGGCCTTGTCGAAGGTTATCCGGATTTTGTTGCCAATGTGGAAAAGCGTGTCATCGCGCTATTGCACTTCGGAAAACAACGCGCGCCGCGTATTGAACTTGCGACTGCCAGGTATTTAGCGGGAGTTCAGGGCGTCGGTGGTTTGGTGTTGCGCGAACTGGCATGATCGGAAAGTTTCTCCCCCCCCTCCCCCACTGAAATATGCAGAGCTGCTTCATACAAAACAAATTGCAAACCGTAATAGGCGTAAAGACTTTATTTTCTAAGTGAGCGGCTTCTTAGAAGCCGCATTGCCTCGATCGATCCACGTTGCTGTTTTCCTTCTTGCGCCACTCAAGGCGCTTGGTTGAGCCAAGCCTGTTATTCGATCACGCAAGTCTCAAGAGAAATTTTCCGGTGCTTCTTCATACCAAATTCATGGCAAATTCATTTCTTGGCGATAATATTTGGTCAGCATGTTGACAAGGCGATTGGTTGACTATACATTTCAACGGTACTCAATTGCGGTAAATCGAACGCCTCGTAAGTTAATTTAGGAGAGCTCAAAATGCAAAAAGGAAGATCGACGTTTTCAAGTTTAAATCGTCTCTTTCGGCTTAAAAGCCGTTTTTGGATGGCTGCTAGTTTGTCGCTTGGATTTTTGCTCGCGAACATGCTCCTGTGTCCTCGATCATGGGCGCAAGCAACGCAAGGCGAAATCCAGGGCACGGTGATGGACAACAGCGGCGCCGTGGTTCCGGGGGCAACCATTAAGCTGACCAACTTGGGAGAAGGCGCAACGCGCGTCACCCAGTCGGACCACGTTGGAGATTATCACTTCCAGGATGCGAAAGCCGGGCGTTATGCGCTTGCGGTTGAAGCGCCTGGGTTTCAAAAATGGGTAGCGAGCAATGTTGTGCTCGTCGTGCGCCAGGAATTGCGCCTCGACGCGCATCTTACTCTGGGAACCGTGCAGCAGGTTGTCGAGGTTTCCGGTGAAGCCGTGAGCGCGATTGAAACGGACACGCCGAGAATCGGCAGTTCGTACACCTCCGACGATGCCAATAACTTGCCCGTCAACACCCGCGCTAGTTCCAACGGCACCAGTGCGTCCGGCATTCTAGGCACGATGCCCGGCGTACAGGACGACAGCTCGGGCTTTTCCTTGCAGGGCGCGTTGCCCTACCAGACCGATATCACAGTCGATGGCGTTTCGGTGAAAGATAACGCTTGGTCAGGTTACTTCGACGGCGCTTTTCCTTCCACCGAATCCATCGCGGAAATTCGCGCCGACGGCGTAATGAACAACGCCGAATACGGCGATCCCGGTCAAATCATCATAACCACCAAGGGCGGCTCGAACAAACTGCATGGCAATGCTTTCTGGTATTACCAAAGCTCGGCCTTCGATGCCGTCGCGTACACGTTTCCAACGACGGTGACCAAACCGAGTTTTCACGCCAACACCTTGGGCGGCAGCGTCGGCGGGCCGGTGGTGATTCCGCATTTTTACAACGGCCATAATCGCAGCTTTTTCTACGGCGCCTATGAGGCCTGGCGGTATCCTTCGCAGCAACTGCTGACGGCAAAATTTCCCAGCACCCTGATGAAGCAAGGTGACTTCTCCAAATACACATCCAATGGCTTTACCGGCCTGACAAACCCGTTTACCGGCGGCAGTTATGGAACGAGCATTCCCTCGGTCAATTCAATTGCCCGGCACGTGCTGGACGATTTCTATCCGGACCCGAATATCGGCGATCCGACGGCCTATACCGACGACGGCACCACAAACTGGCAAAAAAATAAAGCCGCCAACCACTCTTCCAACCAATTCGATATCCGCGGCGACCAGTATTTCGGTGCCGACCAGAAGTTTCTGTTGTGGGGACGGTATACCTGGAAAAATTCTCCAGTCATGAGTCCGTACGTCTTCAATATCCCGTCGACCTCCGGTACGCCCAAGGACCGCGTGCTCAAGGTGGATACCAACTGGACATTGACTCGTAACCTGATCAACGAGGGCAGCTTCGGATTTACGCGTTATGCCAATGAAGGCGACAACAGCTTCAACGGCAAGTCGTGGACCGAAGAGCAGGGATTTGTGGGATTGACGAATCTTTGGCAAAATTCACTGCCCGAGATGGACTTTAATAATATGTCGGGATTGACTGTCGATCGCATGAACTATGAGACCAAGTCAAATACCTACGACTATAACGACGTATTGATCTGGAACAAGGGCAATCACGCATTTAAATTCGGCCTCAACATCCAGCGCATTGAAGCGGTGATGACGCAAGGCTTCTACGGCGCGGACAATTACGGTACCTTCCAGTTTAACGACAGCTCCAGCCAGGGCATGTTTACAGGCGTCGATTTCGCCGACTTCCTGCTCGGCCTGCCCAACTATACCTACTACGACGATGTTTTGCAGGACATCGACGGCCTTTCCACCCACTATCACTTCTTCGGGCAGGATGAGTGGCGCATCAACCCGCGGCTCACGCTTTCCTACGGTGTGCGCTATGAGCTGCATCCCGGCTACTACGATAAATCCGGCGATATCGGCAACTTCGATCCCAGTGTTGCGCTGAGCGGCCGGGTTCTCTACCCCAAAGGCAAGCAGGCGCTGCTGGGGCAGGCCTTTTTAGCCAGTGCCAATGCTTGCGATCCGGATGGCATCAATAACACTAACTCCGCAATCATCAACGGCGCACCTTGTATGCCGGTTGTCGATAATGAAACGGCAGGGTATCCGGGAGGACTGAAGAAGTACCCGCACCTGCGCTTCATGCCGCGTATTGGTTTTGCCTATCGTCCGTTGGCGAATGATCGCTGGGCGATTCGCGGCGGCTACGGTATCTACAACATCACGACGTTGGGTTCCAACTTTTATTCGCTGACAGGAACCATACAGTCGTCAACGGCGACTTACTCCAATACGTTGAACTCAAAGACGCACACGGTGGGTTACCAGTGGCCGACGGTCTACGCCGGCGCGGGAAGTACCGGCAGCACAACAAACTATGGTGGTGATTATTTCGGCACCGCCAACAGCACAAATTGGAAAGATCCGTATACGCAGCAATGGTCGTTGAGCTTGGATCATGATATGAGCTCCGGCTATGCGCTTCGTCTTTCCTATATCGGCTCCATTACGCGCCATCTGATTTGGGCGCCTGACGAAAACACGCTGCCTTTCTCCACGACGCGGTCGGCCTACAATGCCGCGATCACTGAGCACAAATTCCCCAACTGGGGCCGTATTAACGATCGCGACACCGGCGCGAACGGAAACTACAACTCGGTGCAGATCGAGGCTTCGCACCGCATGCAGCAAGGGCTGGAATTCCATTCCGTGTTTACCTGGGCGAAGGCCTTGGCGGATAACGGCGGGCCCAATCCTAGCGGCTTCAGCTCGGAAAATGGCTCGGCGGCATCGTCGATTCTCGATCGCCACGCGGATTACGGAACGGTATACGGTACGCGTAAATTCCGTTGGAATACCACCGGAATCTACGACCTGCCTTTGGGCCGCGGCAAGAAGTACGGCGCGAATATGCCACGCATTGCCGATGCGCTCGTAGGCGGTTGGCGTCTCAGCTCGATCTTCACTTGGCAGACCGGTCCTTATGAAACGCCTTACTTCCCGGCGGGCGAAGGCGATCCATCTGGTACAGGCTCTGGCCTCTGGTCAGCTGCTGCAGGTTATGGCTTGAGCGGGCGCGCACAGCATCCTGACCGTGCACCCGGTGTCAGTGTGCATCCGAGAAACCGCAGCCGTCTTAACTGGGTCAACGCCAGTGCATATGCCTGCCCGGGCGACAGCACCTGGACTCCCGGTAACGCTTGCACTACGGGTTCCGGATCGGGTAATTCGCCTCTGCCGATCGGTCGCTTCGGCAACAGCGAAGTTGGATCGGCGGTAGGGCCGGGCCTGGTGAATCTTTCCAGCGGACTGAGCAAGAGCTTTACGCTCACCCGCGGCTTCAAATTCCGGCTGGAAGGAACCTTTACCAACGTCCTGAACCACACCAACCTCGGCGATCCGGTTATGGATCTCAGTTCATCGAGTTTCGGGCAGATTACCGGTGCAATCAGCTCGGACTTGGGCGGTGCACGTACCGGACAAGTCTCGGCGCGCATTGATTTTTAGTGCACGCATAAAGTAAATGCTCCATAGAATGGCTACCTCCTAACCGCAAAGAATATATATGCGGTTAGGAGGTGCCAATTTTTTAGGGCGTAGCGCAATATCCTATTTGTATATTTGTGTGAGATCAGTGAACGATGGAAGGGAGTTCCCAGGCAGTGAAGAAGCTGACGATTTTGGCGGCGCTACTCCTTGCCTTTGCTTGGCAAAACGCAAACGCACAAGCAGCTCAGCCGCAAGCCTTCAGTAGCGATGCGGCGGCGGAGCGCATCCTCAATCTGGATACGCTCAAGGCCCAACTCAAGCAGTATCATGACTGCACTTGCACCTGCGGGTGCTACACGCGCGATTTGGACAAGCAGGCCGATCGCGCCATTGCTTTTTTGCGCCAGCGCGCGGCCCATCGCCGCCCCAATGAGAAGCTGGCTATGGTGCTCGACATCGACGAGACCACGCTGTCGAATTACGAAGAGACAATAGGCGCGGATTTCGCCAATAGTGACGCAGCCTTCGATGCGTGGGCGCTCGAAGGCCGCGCGCCCGCAATTGCCGGCACGCTGCGTCTCTATAAAGAAGCTCAGCGGTTCTCGGTAGACATCTTTTTTATTACCGGCCGTTGGGAGTCAGAGCGCGCCGCCACCGAGCGTAACTTGCGCGCGGAAGGTTTCGACAACTGGAAGCAGCTTGTGCTGCGCCCCTCCGACAAAGATACCCGTACTGCAACTGTGTATAAGTCATTAGTGCGCGAGCAGCTTGTTGCGCAAGGTTATACGCTGGTGTTGAATGTCGGCGATCAGTGGAGCGACCTGAAGGGCAAGCCGGAGGCGGAGTTTTCCGTCAAGTATCCGAATCCCTTCTACATCATCCGCTAGGTCTTTGACCGCTTGAAGTTGTGCTAACTTCGGATATACCCGGTCTCGATTTTGAGACCGGGGAATGTTGAAACTCAAGGCACCAATTAATGCTGTCAAAGACCGAGTGCACCCTCTTGCGTAGAGCGAAAACCCGATTTGGATACTCTGGAGATTCCTAGCTATGTTTTCTAAAGACGCTGCAATTACGAAAAAAATGATCCGCGGTTTCGTTGCATTGGCCGCATTGTCTTTTGCTCTTATTCTTCCGAACGCTGTCGGCGCGCAGGCTCCCGCGGCGCATGAAGCCAAAACCAAAAATGTTTTGGTCGTGATGATCGACGGCTTCCGCTGGCAAGAGGTCTTCCACGGGATCGATCAGGAGTTGCTGACCAAGCCATCGCCCGACTGGATGGGCGATCCCAAAGAAACTGCCGCGAGAATACGTGCCAGCTATGTTCGTCCCACTCCGGCCGAAAGCCGCCGCGCGCTGTTGCCATTTATCTGGAACACGATGGCCAAGCAGGGGCAGATCTTCGGCAATCGCGATCTCGGTTCCGACTCGCATGTAATGAACGGTCAAAACTTCAGTTATCCCGGTTACGCCGAAACGCTGACGGGCTTGGCCGATCCGCGCATTACATCAAATGCCAATGTGCCCAACCCTAATCCCACGGTCTTTACTTGGCTCAACCGCCAGCCTGGTTTTGAGGGCCGCGTGGCGGCTTTCGGCGCATGGGAAGTATTCAACGGCATCTTCGATCGCGATCATTGCGGCTTTGTCGTCAACGCCGGATGGGACCCGCTGACCGCCATTCCCGCAACGCCCGAGCTGACGCTGCTTAATCGGTTGAAGGACGAAACGCCGCACGTCTGGGGCGACGAGCCCTTCGATGCGCTGCCCTACCACACCGCCATCGAGTATCTGAAGGCGCGCAAGCCGCGCGTGCTTTTCGTGGGCTTGGGTGAAACCGACGACTGGGCGCACAACGGAATCTATACCTCATATCTGGATTCGGCCCATCTCGCCGACAGTTATATCGCGGAGCTGTGGAATATGGTGCAGTCGATGCCCGAGTATCGTGGCACGACCACGCTGATTGTGCTACCCGATCATGGCCGTGGGCTGGGCGCGGAGTGGAACGATCATGGCGGCTCGATTCCGGCTTCGCGCGAAACCTGGATGGCTTTTCTTGGTCCCGACACTCCGGCCTTGGGCGAGCGTGGCGCCGGCACGGTGGTGACAGAAAGCCAGGTGGCGGCTACCATTGCCGCGCTGCTTGGCCAGGACTATCGTGCGGCGGTTCCTAAGTCGGGAGCGCCTATCGCCGATGTCTTCAACCAATAGTTCTGCATCTTTCCGGAGTGAGCAAAAGTAATATGTTCACTTCGGAAGGATGAAGTATCGGAAAAATCTGCGCGTAGTTAGTATCCGATACATCAATCTTTACCGTACCCGATTTTCTGCTTGGAAGGAGTCTCGATGTCTTTGTCCACTTTAAAGTCGATTGATCGCCGTAGTTTTCTTGCAGCGCTTGGCGCGGGAACCGCCGCACTGGCCGCATCTCCGCTCAACGCCGTGGCCGACGCCGCGCCGAAGCAGGCTGGCCGGAACGTCAAGCCGATTGTCGGCAGTTGGTTCGAATTCCAACACCATGCTACTTATGAAGGTGTGGACTGGAATCCGGCCATGATGCGCTTCACCGCCGCCGATTGGCAGGCCAAAATCGAAGAAATCGCCGAGGCCGGCATTCAATACCTGGTTCTGATGGCGACCGCTCTCTACTACCGCTCCTTCTACGACTCGGCAATTTATCCTAAGTGGCAGATGGGCTGTTCCGACCCGCTCGAAGCCGTACTTACCGCGGCTGATCGCTGTCACATAAAATTTTTCATCGGCGCGGGCTTCTACGGTGACTGGACAAGCGGCGCTGTGATCACCGACCCAGTGGCCGAAAAACAGCGCCTCGCCTCGCTTGGCGAGTTGGCCGAGCGCTATGGTCACCACGAAAGTTTCTACGGCTGGTATTGGCCCGACGAGGCCGAGGTTCATCCCTATTTCTCGAGTGATTTTCTGCACTACGTCGGGCTGCTTTCGGCCGAAGCGCGTCGTCTGAAGCCGAAGGCGCCCATCCTGATTGCGCCCTATGGCACGAATATGGCTGCCTGCGACGACGATTACGTTCGTCAGCTCGACCAACTCGACGTTGACATTGTCGCTTATCAGGACGAGGTTGGCGCGCGTAAATCGCATCCCAGCCAGACGCCTGGTTTCTTCGAACGGCTGCGCAAGGCGCATGACCGCGCGCAAAAAGCCAAACTTTGGGTCGACATGGAGATTTTCCAATTCGAAGGATCAACCTACAATTCGGCGCTCGTGCCTGCCCCCTTCAGCCGCGTGCAACAGCAGATCGAAGCTGTTGCGCCTTTTGTCGATGAGATTCTCGTCTATCAATACCTCGGCATGATGAACAAGCCCGGCTCCAAGGTCATAGCCGGCAACGCCGACTCGGTCCAGCTTTACACCGATTACACAAACTGGCGCAAGACCTTCCGGTAGCCGGATTTTGTCAGAAGAAGCCTTAATGGCGAGACGGAGTCGCTTCGTCGATGAGGTCTCGCCATTGTTGATCCGGCATAGAAGGAATGCGATCAGGATACACTTAGAGCATTTTTGGTGCTCTTGCACGGAACGGCAGCAATTCGGATTACGCAGTCGAAATGTTTTGAGTCCTGACTTTTGAAATGTTTCTCGCCGTTTCAGTTCCCACCATTTTCGCTTGCGACGAAGCGGCGGACCATACATTTGCTGCGGCGCGTATTTGAGCATTGCCACATCCCGGAGCATCGGGCGCGGACTTTCGATCTGATGCTATCGGCGCGAATTGGAAATTCCGCAGCGTTGCAATATCTACGGCCGTGATTGCACGCGAACGAACAAATCCTCGTTGATTGTTCCGATCCGTACAGGCCTATCCTTTCAAAAATATGTTTTCATCCCTGCGTACTCCGCGTAAACGTGCGTGTCGCGCTGCCATGCGCACCGTGTGTGGCGCGCAACTCCAGACCTATGAGCTTTTTGCAGATGCTTTCGCCGAATGCGCGCGAGGCCTTGCGTGACAAAGTGCTCTGGCTACGAGAAGTTTGGCATCGCATTTGCATTACTGCAGGTAGATACAACAAGGTTGCAATACCGATGTGCGATGAAAACTCCTGCCGAAGCGCGTGGCAGCCTGTCAGTGCAAGTTTGATCTCCCTAGACCTTTAACGCCCTTCAACGGAAAGGAATAGACGATGAAAATGATTCGTGCGATTGTGCGTCCTGAAGCCGCGGAGGGCATTGCGGAATCGCTGGCCGCCTCCGGTTTTGTTTCGATGACGCAGGTACAGGTTTTTGGCCGTGGCAAGCAGAAGGGCATTACGGTCGGCACGGTGCACTACGACGAACTGCCGAAGACGTTGATTTTGATCGTGGTCGATGAAGCCAACGCCGGCAAGGCCGTTTCCATCATCAAGGACACGGCGCATACGGGAAACTTTGGCGACGGCAAGATCTTTATCTCGCCGGTCGACGCGGCCTATACGGTTCGTACCGGTGAAGCTGGGCTTTAAAGGAGGCGGCATGAAAGAGATTATCGCGATCATTCGTCCGAAGAAGGTTGGCGTTACGCGCAATGCGCTGGTTGAGCTCGGTTACACCTGCTTGACGGGCATTGCCGTCAAAGGGCGCGGAAATCAATGCGGCATCGCCGAGGAACTCGGCGTGCAGGTGCATTTAAACACCGATTCCGCGGTGGTTGCCACGGGAATGCGCTATGTTCCCAAACGCCTGCTTTCGGTCATCGTGCCCGATGCGGCAGTTGACAAGGTGAAGGATGCCATTGTGGCCGTCAATCAGACCGGACAGATCGGCGACGGAAAAATCTTCGTCTGCCCGATCGACAGTGCGCTACGCGTGCGGACCGGCGAAGAGGGCGAAGCCGCGATTTAGTTAGTCGTGCGGAGCTTCGGTAAAAACAGGGGGGGCGATGGAAACGCCGACGACAATAGAAGAGAGGCAACGCAAAGAAAATTTCTTGCGCCACCCCTGCTTCAGACAGCAGGCCCGGCATAGTTATGCGCGTATTCACTTGCCGGTTGCGCCACGCTGTAACATGCAGTGCAACTATTGCAACCGCAAATATAGCTGTGCCAATGAAAGCCGGCCGGGCGTTACCTGCGCCGTGCTGCGGCCGGGGCAGGCTATCGAGTATCTGCGGCGCTTTGCCGAAAAAGTGCCGAACCTGAGTGTCGTCGGCATTGCCGGGCCTGGTGACCCGCTGGCTTGCGCAAGCGAAACGCTGGAAACGCTGCGGATGGTGAAAGCCGAGTTCCCGCAGAAGATGCTCTGCATTGCAACCAACGGCCTGAACCTGCTGCCATATGTCGATGACCTTGTCGCGATCGGTCTCTCGCACATCACGCTGACCATTAACGCCGTCGATCCTGTGTTGGGAGCGAAATTTTATAGATGGATCGAAATCGACGGAAAAATTTGTTTCGGCGTCGAAGCCGCCGGTGAACTCTGGCGTCGCCAGCAGGAGGCGCTGCGCGCCATGGCCGCCGCCGGCATGGTCGTCAAGGTAAACACGATTTACGTTCCCGGCATCAACGATCATCACATCGACGCGGTCGCTAAAACGGTTTCCGTTCTGGGTGCTTCGGTGCTGAACATCATGCCTTTACTGCCGACTGCGGGCACGCCCTTTGGCGCGATTCCCGAGCCCGATCGCGAAACCTTGCAGGGCGCGCGCGCGCAGGCCGCGCGCTATCTTCCGCAAATGTCGCACTGCGCTCGCTGCCGGGCCGATGCCGCCGGTATCTTGGGCGAAGACAACACGCAGCACCAGCAGCTTCTGCAGCGCATTGCGCACGCACCGGAGCCAGTCGCAACGGCCGGCTTTTCTACTCCCGCGCTCCATCTGGCCACCACGCCGGACCGGCCGTATATCGCCGTGGCTACTCGCGACGGGCTTGAAATCGATCTGCATCTCGGCGAAGCGACGAGCCTGCGCATTTATCGCGCCGATGAGCGGGGCGCTTCTCTCGTCGATACACGCGCGCTCTCCCGCGAGGCCGAAGGTTCGCTGCGTTGGCTGCGTGTGGCCGATCTGCTGCGCGATTGCGCTGCCGTTCTGGTCAGCGGCGCCGGGCCCATGCCGCGCAAGATTCTCGCGCATTACGGAATTTTCGTGGGCATTGTCGAGGGCGGTGTGCAGAAGGCTTTGCAGGCTGTGGCTACCGGTGGCGACTTGAGCTTTATGGCCAAGCAGGGCTTCCATTGCAATACGGAAAGCTGCCACGAAGATCGCACCGGCTGCTCGTAGTTGTGCGCAAAGATCATGGGGGAGGCGGCAATGAAAAAATCCGGCGAGATCGTTCTGAACGACACTACGCTGCGCGACGGCGAACAGGCTGCTGGAGTTTGTTTTTTGCTTGAGGAACGTATTCGTATTGCCACGGCGCTGGATGCCGCCGGCGTCGCGGAGCTTGAAATTGGCATTCCGGCCATGGGCGCGCAGGAGCAGGCGGAGATGCGTGTGCTTACGCGACTAGGACTTAAAGCGCGCTGTATCGCCTGGTGCCGCATGGATGCACGCGATCTCGAGGCCGCGCGGGCCAGCGGCGTCGATACCGTAAATCTCTCGATCTCAGCCTCCGATCAGCAGATCGTACACAAGCTGGGCCGCGATCGCGCCTGGGTGCTGCGCCAAAGCGATCGCCTGATTCGCCAGGCGCGCGACCTTGGCTTTACCGTTTTTCTGGGAGGAGAAGACAGCTCGCGCGCCGATCCGGATTTTCTGCTGCGATTGCTCGATGCGGCCGAAGTCGCCGGCGCCGAGCGCTTTCGCTTTGCCGATACGCTGGGCGTGCTCGACCCTTTCACGACGCGTGAAAAATTTTCTGCGTTGCGTGCGCACACCGGCATCGATCTCGAAATTCACGCGCACAACGATCTTGGGCTAGCCACGGCGAACTCATTGGCGGCGGTGCGCGGCGGCGCCACGCACATCAGCACTACCGTCAATGGATTGGGCGAGCGCGCCGGCAACGCGCCGCTCGAAGAGATCGTTGCCGCATTGCGACAATTCGGCCTCGGGCTTTCGCCTGTCGATCCCAAGGCGCTGCAATCGTTATCCGTACTGGTGGCCGAGGCCGCGGGTCGTCCGGTTGCGGCGAATAAAGCTGTAGTCGGCGAAGCGATCTTCACACACGAGTCTGGTATTCACGTCAGCGGTCTGCTGCGCGATCCGCTGAATTATCAATTTCTTGATCCGGCCACTTATGGCCGCGAACATCGCATCGTCTTAGGCAAGCACTCCGGCTCCGCCGCCGTGCAATGGTACTTTCATGCGCGGGGCATTGCGCTCGAGCATAAAGAAGCAATAGAGATTCTTAGTTTAGTGCGCAGTCACTATCAAACAAGCAAAACCCCGCTTTCGCCGCAGACTTTGAAGACTTACTATCAAATGCTTAAAAAACATCCTGTCGCCCAAATACCGGCTTCTACCGCTGCCCTCTGCGCAGCCAACTAGAGCATTTTTACCAATAGCGTATAGGAATTAAAGAGCGCAGAGTTGACGCGAACACCAGTGAGCGGCAACCTTCAGCACCTTTCGGCAATTTACATAATTGGTAAAAATGCTCTAACCGCCCCGCCGGTACGCGCAGGCCTGTTTTCGCTGCGGAATATGCCGGTTTTGCAATGGATAATGTTCTGCGTTTTTGACTCTACAAAAATTTCATGCTAACTTATACCCACACCAGTCCATATACTTACGCACTTTCGGCGTCACTGAGGACTGGACAGCATTGTATGTAAGCCTGCATGAGGCTTGTTTGAAATCCGCTTGCTTGCATACAGATTCGCGGTTTCACGCTGCAAAGCTGCCTGGCGACTTGCGCTATCGGTGGTTCTCCTTTCGCACCTTGTGCGAAACCTATGGCGATAACGGATTTTTGAACTTGAGAAAAATTGATTTTTGAGAAAGATGCTGCCTGCATCTTTCAGTACCGTGGTGTATACACTCCACCTGCTTCAGTAACTATTCAATGAGGCAAAGTAAATGGATAGCGCGGTAAAAAGCGAATGGAAATGTCTGGCTGGCGAATGTCGCATCCAGGCGTGGCCGTTAATTTATAGGATGAGCCAGGTGCTCGCGCAAAGCGCCGATTTGGCCGATACGGTCCCGATACTGCTGCGCATCATGGAAGAGCAGATGCACGCGGTTCGCGGCACCGTCAGCCTCTGCGATCGTCACACGGGGACGACCTTCATCCATCAGAGTTTCGGGATGACCGAAGAACAGGAAGCGCGCGGTGTCTATCGCTTCGGCGAAGGCATTACCGGCAAGGTTGTCGAAACCGGACAGGCCGTGGTCGTTCCGCACATCGGCAGCGATAAAGAGTTCCTCAATCTTACCCGCACGCACACCGATCAGGATGACGAACTTTCTTTTATTTGTACGCCGATTAAGCGTGGAGACAAGGTCCTGGGCGCCATCAGCATCGAAAGAATGTACGACAACGACGTGCTTTTGAATCTCGATGCGGAGTTGATCGGTACGGTCGCGTCGATGCTGGCTCCCGCCGTCGAGCTTTATTTGATGGAAACCATCGGCCAAGCCACGTTGCTCAACGAAAATCAGCGCCTGCAAGACGCTTTGAAGGATCGCTATCGCCCGTCGAATATCATCGGCAACTGCAAGGCGATGCAAGAAGTCTATAAGTTGATCGAGAAAGTCGCAAAGACCAAGACTACGGTGTTGATCCTGGGCGAAAGCGGTGTAGGCAAGGAATTGGTTGCCAGCGCGATTCATTATTCCGGCGCGGAATCGGGCGGACCTTTTGTGCAGTTCAACTGCGCCGCGCTGCCGGAAAACCTGATCGAGAGCGAACTCTTTGGCCACGAGAAAGGTTCGTTCACCGGCGCTACCAGCGTGCGCAAAGGTCGCTTCGAGGATGCCGACGGTGGCACGATTTTTCTGGATGAGATTGGCGAGTTGCCCTTGACGGCGCAGGCTAAGTTGCTGCGCGTGTTACAGGAGAAAACGCTCGAACGCGTCGGTGCGAACAAACCGATTCATGTAGACATCCGTATCGTGGCGGCGACCAATCGCAATCTTGAAGAAATGGTGGCCAATCGTGAATTCCGCGAGGATCTCTATTACCGCTTGAATGTTTTCCCCATCACCTTGCCACCTTTGCGTGAGCGCAGCGCCGATATCATCGCGCTGGCCGACTACTTTACGCAGCGTTATGCGCGGCGCAATGGCAAGGACATCAAGAGAATCTCGACGCCGGCGCTCAATATGCTGATGAGCTATCACTGGCCGGGCAATGTGCGCGAACTGGAAAACGTCATCGAACGGGCTACGATTCTGGCCGAGGACGGCGTTATTCATGGCTACGATCTTCCGCCTTCCCTGCAGATGCCGGCTACGCCCGAGGATACGCAGCCGGGCAGCTTTGAGACGCGTATTACTGCTTTTGCCTACGAGATGATTGTCGAAGCGCTGAAGGTCTGCGACGGCAATATGAGCGGGGCGGCGCAGATGCTTGGTCTAACTCGCCGCATTCTAGGGCTGCGCATGAAGCAGTACGGCATTAACTATAAGGATTTTCGTATCGCGAAGAGTGCCTGACATTGCTTCGCCTTCCTCTTGAAGACGCGCCACCGTGCGCGTCTTTTTGTTTTTGAGCGCGCATGGCTGCCGCTCCGCACAAAAAGAACCGATACGAACAATCGTATAAAAGCGTGTACATAGGTGAACAGATTCCACGCCGATTGCGCGTGTTCAACCAATGCACTTTCCGCTAAGCTCAATTCCTGCGCGGAATTTTTTCTTTTCTAGCTTCAACAAAATAAAGCATGTCGCCGCTCGATTCGCCTTCGATGGTCGCGGCGCTGTGTGTTTCTGCGAAGAATGGCGCGCCAGATGCATTAACAAAGGCATCGGGCCTAACGTATTCCGTCTCGTTCCGTTCCTGTGAGCGAGTCTTGCGCGACAGATGAAACCGTTCAACTCCAAGGAGGAGTGATGACAAGGAAAATTGCAATTTATGGCAAAGGTGGAATTGGAAAATCGACTACGGCGCAAAATACAGCGGCGGCCCTGGCGCACTTCCACGGCAAAAAAGTTTTTATTCATGGCTGCGATCCGAAGGCCGATTCGACGCGCTTGATTTTAGGCGGCAAGCCGCAGGTAACGCTGATGGACATGCTGCGTGAAGAAGGCGCGGAAAAAGTCACTAACGACAAGGTGATCAAGATCGGTTACGGCGGCATACGATGCGTGGAGTCGGGCGGTCCTGAACCAGGCGTAGGCTGCGCGGGGCGCGGCGTCATCACGGCCATCGATTTGATGGAAAACAACAAGGCCTATACCGAAGATCTTGACTTTATTTTCTTCGATGTGCTGGGCGACGTGGTTTGCGGCGGATTCGCCATGCCGATCCGCGACGGCAAAGCGCAGGAGGTCTACATTGTCGCTTCGGGCGAAATGATGGCCGTCTATGCGGCCAATAACATCTGTAAGGGCCTGGTAAAGTACGCCAAACAGTCGGGCGTGCGGCTGGGCGGCGTCATCTGTAATAGCCGTAAGGTTGACCGCGAGCGCGAATTCATTGAGGAGTTCACCGACGCCATTGGCACGCAGATGATTCATTTCGTGCCGCGCGACAACATCGTGCAGAAGGCGGAGTTCAACAAGAAGACTGTGACCGAGTACGACGAAACGCAAAACCAGGCTAAGGAGTACAGTACGCTGGCGCAAAAAATCATCGATAACAAAAACTTCGTGATTCCAAAGCCGCTCTCGATGGATCAGCTCGAATCCATGGTCGTCAAGTACGGATTGTCAGACTAATCTCCGCGCACAGCGCGCATTCGCACGTTGAACCAACGTTGCCGGCACAGGCAATCAGGAGGCAGACCGATGTCATATCACGAGTTTGATTGCAGCAAATGCATCCCCTCAAGAAAAGAACACGCCGTGCACAAGGGCCCCGGTGAACAGCTCTCTGACGGGCTTCCGTTGGGCTATATGGCCACGATTCCGGGCACACTTTCCGAGCGCGGCTGCGCCTACTGCGGCGCCAAGCATGTTATCGGTCAGCCGATGAAGGATGTGATTCATCTCAGCCACGGGCCGATCGGTTGCACTTATGACACCTGGCAGACCAAGCGCTACATCAGCGACAATGACAACTTTCAGTTGAAGTACACCTTCGCCACCGATATGAAGGAAAAAAATGTCGTCTTCGGCGCCGAGCCTTTGCTGAAAAAAAACATCATCGAGGCCTTCAAGGCTTTTCCTGATATAAAGCGCATGGCGCTCTATCAAACCTGCGCTTCGGCGCTGATCGGCGACGATATGAACGCCGTGGCGCAAGAGGTGATGGACGAGATGCCGGGCGTCGATATCTTTGTCTGCAACTCGCCGGGCTTTCGCGGACCCAGCCAGTCCGGCGGTCATCACACCATCTGCATTGCCTGGTTTAACGATAAGGTGGGCACGGTCGAGCCCAAGATCACCAGTGATTACGTGATTAATTATGTCGGTGAATATAACATCCAGGGCGATCAGGAGGTTATGCAGGATTACTTCAAGCGCATGGGCATTCAGGTGCTGTCGACCTTCACCGGCAACGGTTCCTATGATGATCTGCGCGGTATGCATCGCGCTCATTTAAATGTGCTCGAATGCGCGCGCTCCTCTGAATATCTCTGCAACGAATTGCGCGTCAAGTACGGCATTCCGCGTCTGGATATTGACGGATTCGGATTTGAGCCGCTCTCGGATTCCTTGCGCAAGGTCGGTCTGTTCTTCGGCATCGAAGATCGTGCCGAGAAAATCATTGCCGAAGAGACGGCGCGCTGGAAGTCCGAGCTCGACTGGTATAAGGAGCGGCTCCAGGGCAAACGCGTTTGCCTCTGGCCCGGTGGCTCGAAGCTCTGGCACTGGGCGCACGCCATTCACGCGGAGATGGGCGTCGATGTGGTTTCTGTCTACACCAAGTTCGGCCATCAGGGTGACATGGAGAAGGGCATTGCGCGCGCCGAGGAAGGCGCACTGGCGATTGACGATCCGAACGAACTCGAAAGCCTCGAAGCCATGTACAAGCTCAAGCCCGATTGCATCTTCACCGGCAAGCGGCCCGGCGAGTACGCCAAAAAAATCCGTGTGCCGTATCTGAACGCGCATGCTTATCACAACGGCCCGTGGAAAGGCTTCGAGGGATGGGTGCGTTTCGCGCGCGACATCTACAACGCCATCTATTCGCCTGTGCATCAGTTGGCGCTGGTCGACATCAGCAAGGACGAAATCGATCTAAGCTCTGGTTTTCAGACGCGCCGCATGTTATCCGATGTCAAGCTCACGCCCGAGGTGGCTAACGATCCTAACCTGAGCCAGTATACCGGCCAGTATGATGTAATGCCCGCCTTGCGCGCTAAAACCGCCAAAGACTATCCGTATCTGAAGCAGAGCAAGGTTGAGCAGGTCGCCTAGGAGAGATGGCTATGGGAGAAGCAACACTCGATGTGAGTGTCGACGCGCGCGCCGATCAGCTCGTCGATTTCATCATGAAGCACTGTCTGTGGCAATTCCATTCCCGCGCCTGGGATCGGGAGCGGCAGAATCGCGAGATTCTCACCAAGACCAAAGAGATTCTCTGCGAGGAGAACGAAGAGCCGACCGACCGGCTCGACCGCTGCCACTGGGTTGACGCCGTGATGCTGGCGCGCAACTACCGCAAAAATTATCCGTGGATCAACGCGATGAGCAACGCCGAGATCGCCGAGGTGATGCGGAAAGTGCGCGAAAAGGTGGATTACCAGACCATCACCGGATCGCTTAATAAAGAACTTACCGACGAACATTACTAAGGAGAGCCTATGCCCTGCGAAATCATGCCCCGAAAGCGTGCCGGCATTATTAACCCGATCTTTACCTGTCAGCCGGCAGGTGCGCAGTTTGCCAGCATTGGCATCAAGGACTGCATTGCCATCGTGCATGGCGGTCAGGGCTGCGTGATGTTTGTGCGTCTGATTTTTTCGCAACATTTTAAGGAGAGCTTCGAGTTAGCCTCCTCGTCGATCCACGAGGAAGCGGCGGTCTTCGGCGGCTTGAAGCGCGCCGAGGAAGCGGTCAACGTTCTCTTGATGCGCTATCCGCACGTCAAGGTCGTGCCTATCATCACCACCTGTTCGACCGAGGTTATAGGAGATGACGTCGACGGTTTGGTCGTCAAGCTCAACAATGGGTTGCTCAAAGAAAAGTACCCTGGGCGCGAAGTCTATCTGGTGCCCATCCATTCGCCCAGCTTTGTCGGCAGCATGATTACCGGCTACGATGCGGCGGTGCGCGATCTGGTAAAGTATTTCGCCACCAAGACCGAGCCCAGCGGCAAGCTGAATCTATTTACCGGCTGGGTCAACCCGGGCGATGTGACGGCGCTCAAGCATCTGCTGCGTGAAATGGAGATCGATGCCACCGTGCTCTTCGAGATCGAGGAGTTCGATTCGCCGCTGATGCCCGACGGTCAACATGTCTCTCACGGTGAAACCACGATTGACGATCTGCGCGGTACGGCCAACGCCTCGGCCACATTGGCCCTGAACAAATACGAGGGTGGCAAGGCCGCTAAGTATCTTGAAGATGAGTTTGGCGTCCCCGCCACCATCGGCCCGACGCCGATCGGCATTCGCAATACCGATAAATTCCTCGCCACGCTCAAGCAGATTACCGGCAAGCCGATTCCGCCTTCGCTGGTGAAAGAACGCGGCATCGCCATCGATGCGATCACTGATTTGACGCACATGTTTTTTGCCGGAAAAAAGGTGGCTATCTACGGCAGTCCCGATCTGGTTATCGGCCTGGCACAATTCTGCATCGATCTTGAGATGAAACCAATGCTGCTGCTGCTTGGCGACGACAACGCCGGCTACGCCAGCGATCCGCGACTGCTCGAGCTCAAGGAAAAGGTCGATTGGGATATGAAGATCGTCACCAACGCTGATCTGTGGGAGTTGGAGGGCCGGCTAAAAGACAACGAGCTGGAACTGGACCTGATTCTCGGCCACTCGAAGGGGCGCTTCTCCTCGATCGATCACAAGATTCCGATGGTGCGCGTCGGCTTCCCGACTTACGACCGCGCCGGCATGTTCCGCCACCCGGTCGTCGGTTATGCCGGTGCCATCTGGCTGGCCGAAGAAATGGCCAACACCCTGTTTACCGACATGGAATACAAAAACACACGTGAATGGAGCCTGAACATGTGGTAGTTACAGCGCGCGGGAGGTTAGTCGCGGCAACCATCGCGGCCTATCTCCCGTATGTAACATGCCACGAGATGAGGCGATAATGACTGCGCAGTTATTTCAAATTGAGGCAAAAAGCACGGCCGCTTTGGATAATCTGCTTTTTGCCTATGGCGCGAATATGAATCTGGCGCAGATCCGGCAGCGCTGCTCGCGTCCGGTGCGTGTTGCTACGGCCTGCCTGCCGGATTATCGGATCGGCTTTTACGGCCACAGCAATGTATGGGACGGCGCAATGGAAACCGCGATCGAGGCTGAAGGCAACCGGCTCTGGGGTGTCCTCTACGCGCTCAACAAGCGCGACTGGGAGCGCCTCGATCAGTGGCAGGACGCGCGTCTCGACGGCGCTGGCATGTACTTTCACTATCCCGTGCTGGTCCGCGATATGGTCGGCAAACGTTACGAAGCGCGCCTTTACAAAAAAGACGTGTTGAACGAACCACGGCTCCCCAGCGAGTGCTACATGGAGCATATTCTCGAAGGCGCGCGGCACAATGCGCTTCCGCCCACTTACATCGAAAGCCTGATGGCTATAAAAACCGCGCCGGCGCATTATGTCGTCCCGCTGCGTCCGAAATTCGATTTTGCCGATGCGGCAAGCGATTCGTGCGCAAGCTGTGCAGGCGTTTAAGGCTGTGCTGGGAGCTCCTCATGCGGATTGCTACTTATCTCGACGAGCAGGGCGAAATCGGTGGTTTTCTGGGGACAGGCTCGATCTGCGTGTACGAAAAAATAAACGGCAGGTGGGAAAAAATATCTGCAACGACTTTGTGCCTGGATGAAGGCATGAGCCTGAGCGAGATGAAACAGACGCTGGGCGCGGCCGTAAATCCCATTGCGCAGTGCAAGGTCTTCCTCATGCGCGAATTGCGCGGCGTCTTTCGCGTCTTTCTTGAGGACTGGGGTTTTCGTGTCTGGAAGTCCGCCGGTTCGCTTGAAGAACAGCTCGAGCAGGTCAGCGAACAGGAACGCAACCTGCCTAAAGATGAGCCGGAAGTTATCCTTCCCCTGCCCATTGGCGATGTGCGCAGCGGCCGCTATCGCGTAAATCTGATCGAGCTGATGCAGGGCGGCGTGCCGCATGTTTCGCGCGAAATTTTGCTTCCGTTCTTTGACACGGTCGCTTTCGCGCGGCTTGAAATCATCAGCGATCACCTTCCGCGCTGGTTGCCTTTCGAAATCGAAGAACTGGGACTGCGCATCGAAAGCCAGACGCCCAACCCCAAGGGAGAAGGAATGCTGATCGTGATTGTTCCCTCCTGTGGCGCGCTCAGTTGCCCCAAGGGGCGCCGGAAGCGTAACTTCTCTTGTAGTTGCGGAGGATAAGAAAAGATGGACGAAGATCTGCCAAAGTGCGCAATCGACCTGCAGGCGCCGGTGCGGCGCAAAGACCGCGTCATTACCGACCGCGCCGAAATCGACGCCATTCTCCACGAGGGCAAGGTCATGCACCTGGCGATGAGCTTCGACGATCGCCCCTTTCTGGTTCCGCTGTTTTATGCCTACGATGATCATGCGTTGTACTTTCACTCGGCGCAGCGCGGCACCAAGATTGAAATCCTCAAAAAAAATCCCCACGTCTGTTTTGAGGTTTCGCTCGATCAGGGCGTGATTCCCAGCGATCAGGCCTGCGATTTTGAAGCGCGTCATCGCACGGTTATTGGCATGGGCACGGCCGTCTTTGTCGATGACGAGCGGCAGAAGCTGCGCGCGCTTAATGCCATCGTTGCTCGCTTCACGCAAAAAAAATTCACCTACCCGGCTGCGATCTTCGAACATACGGCCATCGTGCGCATTGAGATTGAATCCCTCAAGGGGAAAAAACATGGGCAACCCGAAGAAGGTGTTTCCTTCTAGTGTCATGAGTCATTCATTGGTTTAACAACACCCCCCCCTGTCATCTGAGCGTAGATTGCCAGGTTTTTTGCGGTCTGCCGCGGCGGAGAGTCGAAGGATCTGCCGGTGTTCTTCTTGCCGTGCGCGGCGATTATTTCACGCGGTATGATGACTCCATGCTCTAGTTACTTTACCTATATCGTAGTTAGCCGCAGCCATACGATCTATGTCGGATTTACGGGCGGCCTGCGCAAGCGCGTCTTCGAACACAAATGGAAAGAACACGGCGGTTACGCCATTGCCTCGCGTGTCATCGACGCTGTCGTGCCTTTTTCGGGATGCGCCCAAATCGAAACTGTTTCCAGCGCGACCGCAAAAAGAACGATCAGGCAATTGCGCAAGCCCGCGCGAAAACGCGCCGATCCCAAGGCCATCTGCATTTGTCTCCCCCCCACACAAATAAATAAAATTACACAAATCATATGCTCGCATAATGCAAATTGGCTTGAACCGCGGCGGCGCTTGCACGCCGTGGTACGCATCGTTTTTCCTCGCCGCTTTTCAGGCTCTTGCCGGTGCTAGCCTGAGAGTAACCCGGCGTTCGCCGCGCCCTGCGCGAAAAGCGTCCATGAGGCCAGATCAGCCTTGGCATTTAATTCCAACCGCCCCCCACTTTGGCGACCCGAGCCGCTCTCGGATCAAGAGGACGATCTGCGCTTTCCCGCCTCGTCGCGCCGCTTTGACGATGAGCCGCCGCTGCCCGTGCACCGCCGCCGCAAAATCGCCGGCCGCTCGGCGCTGATCGTGCTTCTTCTGCTGGCCACCATTACCGGCTCGCTGGCCGGGCTCATGCTGGTTTACTCGGTCGATCTGCCGCAGATTCAAGATCTGGAACGCTACCGGCCCTCGACCACTACCGATCTCTACGACCGCAAGGGGCGCGTCATCGGATCGTTCGCGCTCGAGCGTCGCGAGGTCGTTGGCTACAACGATTTCGCTCCCATCCTCCGCTCGGCGGTGATCTCGATCGAAGATAAAAACTTCGAGTCGCATTGGGGAGTTAACGTCTTCCGCGTCGTCGGAGCCGCCTGGCACGACATTCGCAGCCACGGCCGCGCCCAAGGCGCTTCCACGTTGACCATGCAGTTGGCGCGCAATCTCTTCCTTTCTTCGGAGCGCACGGCCACGCGCAAAATTCAGGAGGCCTATCTGGCCATCCAGATCGAGCGCACCTTCACCAAGCAGCAGATCTTCACCCTCTACGGCAACCAGATTTATCTGGGCAGCGGAATGTACGGCTTCGAGGCGGCTTCGGAATACTACTTTTCCAAGCACGCCCGCGATCTGAATCTGCCCGAGGCGGCGCTATTGGCCGGCCTGCCCAAAGGGCCATCGGCCTTCTCGCCCATCCTCAACCCTGACCGCGCTCTGCAGCGCCGCAATCTGGTGCTCAGCGAGATGGAGTCTGACCACATCATCACGCACGAGCAGGCCGAGGAAGCGCGCAATACGCCGCTGGGGTTGCATCTTTCGCAGCCGCCCGGCTCGGTAGCCCCCTGGTTTCAAGAGGAGGTTCGCCGCGAACTCGAAAAACACTTCGGCGTCGAAGAAGTGCATGAGGCCGGGCTGCGCGTCGATACCACCCTCGATCTGGATTTGCAGCAGACGGCCAATCGCGCCGTCGGCGACGGGTTAGCGGCCTACGAACATCGGCGCGGCTGGCGCGGCAAGCTCGAAAATGTTTTGTCCTACGGGGTTTCGATTGACGATTATCGCCATCCCGACTGGCTCGTGCCGGCCAATTCCGGCGACTACGTTCATGCCGTGGTCACGCGGGTTTTGCCGCTGGAAATTCACGCTCGCATCGGCGCGCCCGATCACGCCGGCGCTGAGGTCGTCATCCTGCAGCAGGACTGGCAGTGGACCGGCCAGCGGTTGGCTACCGCGCTGGCTCGCCCCGGCGATCTGATCTACGTCCACCTGACGGGAGCCGCCGAGAGCGGCGCGCGCCGCGCTACGCTTGAGCAGGATTCCGGCGCGCAGGGTGCGCTGATGGCCATCGACAACACCACCGGCGACGTGCTGGCCATGGTCGGCGGCCGCGACTACGCGCTGTCGGTCTTCAACCGCGCCACGCAGGCCGAGCGCCAAACCGGATCGAGCTTCAAGCCCTACGTCTACACGGCGGCGATTGAAAACGGCGTCAAACCCACCGACATCGTGGACGATTCCCCGGCCAGCTTCGGCAGCTACACGCCGCACAATTATGAGAATGATTTCAAGGGCCCGATGACCGTCGCCGAAGCCTTCGCCGAGTCGCGCAACGTGCCGGCCATCAAGCTCGCCGCGCAAGTCGGCATCCATAAGGTTATAGACATGGCGCATCGCTTCGGCGTTACCTCGAATATTCCCGCCTACCTGCCGATCGCGCTCGGAGCCGTCGAGATTTCGCTTCAGGAGCAGGTGGCCTCCTATTCGGTCTTTCCCAACGACGGGCTGCGCGTCGCGCCCCGGCTGATCCGTAAAGTCTCCAACTCCGACGGCATTGAGCTCTGGCAGCAGACGCCGGCGGTCAACGAAGTCATCAGCCAGCAAACGGCGCGGACGATGATGACGTTGTTGCGCGGCGTCACCCAGCACGGCACCGGCGCGTCGGCCGCGCAATTGAATCATCCCTTCGGCGGCAAAACCGGAACCACTTCGGACTTTACCGATGCCTGGTTTTTGGGCTTTTCGCCGTCGGTCACCTGCGGCGTCTGGATCGGTTACGACAGCCGCGAGTCGCTCGGCGAAAAAGAGACCGGCGCGATGGCCGCACTGCCCATCTGGGTCAACTTTATGCGCGCGGCCATCGTCGGCAAAGACGACGAAAAATTCCCCGGCGACGAGGACCAGCACGCGCCGAGCGCGACTAAGACCGGAGCGCAAAATTCCACGCCTCCGGCAACCAAGCCCGCGCAACCTGCTGTCAAGTCTGCCGCCAAGCCCGCGCAGCCAGTAACTAAGTCAGTATCTCCAGCGACTAAGTCAATATCTCCAGCGACTAAGCCTGTCTCTCCAGCAACCAAGCCGCCCAAGCCGGCCCAATCCGTGCCGAAACCGCCAAAGCCTCCGGTGCCGAATCGCCAGCCGCAGCCGGCCAAGCCCAGCGTTGCGCCGCGGTCGCCGCGGTCGATCCCTACTCCGCAGCCGGCGTAGCGGGCGCGGACCCACGGCGAATAGTGCTTTTCGGTGACGCGGACGCTGGCGTGGCCGAGCAGGATGGGGACTCCGGCCAGCAGCATTTCGACGGCAAAGGTGTCGCGGAACATGTTACAGTGGGCGTGCTTGGGCGTACCGTCCGGCTTGTGCAGGTTGGCTAGGGAAAAGAGTCGCCGGTAGGCGCGCTGCCAGTTGGCGACGAAGGTCTTGGGTAGGCCGTTACCCGACCAGAAGAAGTAATTCGGGTTAGGATCCAGTCCTGGAGGAATCGAGCGTAGTTTCTCGGCGACGTGGGGCGGCAAGGGCACAAAGACCGGCGTACCCGTCTTTGCCTGATAGAGCATGAGCTTGTTTTCGACCAGCCGCGCTCGTTCGAGCGTGGCTGCGGAAACGTCACCCCGCGTTGTTTTTTGCGCTAGCGCAATGATTTCATTGGCTTTGGTTATGGTGGAGGCGGCGGGAGTCGAACCCGCGTTTTCGACGATTTTTCTGTAACTTACTGATTCTAAAGGAGGCGAAAATGGCAAAAAAGGCCAAAAAAGTGGTTCCGCGGTACAAATTTGCCACAGGGCTGTGACACGTACCCGCCGCCTCCCAAAATTAGCAACCGCTCTCGTTTCAGGGGGTTCTGGCCTGAGGGCGCGGGCAGACATTTTTTCGGCTTCCTGAGTTCCAGAGGTTGTACTGAAATCCGCCGCCTCCATCTTTATACTATTTCGCAGCAACAGGATAAGGCCGCTCAAAAGTGATCTGGTACAAATTTGCCACAGGACTGTGGCTGGGCTCCGCCGCCTCCTTTATTTCTGCTACCGTCCGCAGGAATCGGCCGTAATCGCCCATCTTACGGATACTCATAAGGGACAAAAATCCGAAGCCACGCGGTCGCGTAAAGACGCCTCCAGCCCCGCCTTTTGCGCAAACTCCAGCCAGCTTTCGAGGGCAGCCAGAAGGCGCGCCCCTCGGCTCACCGGCAAACACAGAGTCGTTGGCGGGAGTTTGTCGATTGTAATGTATGTCAGATATTTGCTACATTTCTCTGACTTGCAGGTATACTGAAAATGTCAGATATTTGCTACATTTTTCTGACGCGAGGCGTTCCATGTCTGCTCCCGGCACCAGCGTGCAAACGGCCATCCTGAACCGTATCGATGCCCAGGTCCGCCCCCGCGTCTGGGGGCAGCATGACTTTGCCGATCTTGGTTCACGCGACGCCGTAGATCAATCGCTACACCGGCTCATGGCCGCGAAGAAAATCCGGCGAATTGCTCATGGCCTTTACGACACACCCGTTGTCAACCAACTCACCGGCAAACTCACCTATCCCGATCCGCGCGATGTGATCGACGCGCTTGCCCGCAAGGGGAGCGTCCGCGTAGTCGTTGACGGAATCACTGCCGCCAACGACCTCGGCCTCACCGACGCTGTCCCGGCTCGCATCACCGTACTTACCGATGGACGCCTGCGCCCCATCACCCTCGGCAATCTGACCATCGATTTTCAATACGCAGCGCCCAGCCGCCTCTACTGGGCGGGCCGACCCGCTATGCGTTTTGTCCAGGCGCTCAACTGGGTGCGGGATATGCTCCCTTCCGACGACGGAAGCATCCGTAAGCGGTTAATCAAAATTCTTCAGGACTCCGACCATGGACCAGCCATTCAAAGCGACCTCAGCGACGGATTCCACGCACTCCCGGACTGGATGCAGGCACTGGTGCGAGACCTGCTCCAGCAGGCAAACGCTTCCGTAGAGCAATCTCCAGAAGAAAAAACATACGCTCGCCAAACGCCAAAACGTCGGGCATATCATGGGAAGAAAGAGGTCTTGGAAACCAAGTGACGGAAGGCTTTCAAACAATTTTGGCCGCAAGCAGCCGGGATCGCCGCGATCTCTTCGTAGGTGCCGGGAACCGTCTTGGCACGGCAGAACAGAATATCGAAAAAGACTTCTGGGTTTGTTGGGTGCTGGACGCGCTCTTCAACCGGCTTGCAGCCGGTGGCCCCCGTCTGCTGTTCAAAGGCGGCACTTCGCTTTCAAAGGGGTATGGCCTGATTGAAAGATTCTCCGAAGACATCGACATCACCGTCTTTCGAGAAGACATCGACCAGCCTGCTACCGTCGAAGAGTTGGAGGCCCTGAGTCGCAAGAAACGCGATGCTCGTCTGGATGCCATTAAGGTGGCTTGCCAAGGCTATATCGGCGGCCAGCTCTTGGAGCAATTGCAAACGCTTCTGCGAGAAACGCTGGAAACTGCCAATATCCCGCTGGATCGGGCACGTTTGGAGAAGGACCCCGACGATGCAGACGGCCAGAGCTTGCTCCTCTGGTATCCGGCTGTTACCGCAGAAGGGAACGACTACATTCGCCGGGCCATCAAGATTGAATCGGGCGCTAAATCCGCGCTTGATCCTCACTCTCCCTTGATGATTAAGCCGTACATCGCCGAGGATCTTCCCACATTGGCCTTGACGGTCGAAAATGTGACCACTGTCGATCCCTCTCGAACCTTCTGGGACAAGGTCCTCATCCTTCATGGTCTCCGGCGATGGTGGGAGCATCGTGGCGAATTGAAAGGCGGCGGGCAGCGGGTTTCCCGGCACTACTACGACGTATATCGGTTGCTCCAATCGCCTGTCGGCGAGAGAGCCACAGACGATGCAAACATGGCAGCGGACTGCGCTCGTCATGCACTCATGTTTTTCAACCGGCCTCATTTTGATTTAGCTTCCGCAGTGCCCGGCACATATGCCTTGGCTCCAAGCGATGTAATGTTGGCCGATCTGCTGCGAGACTACGACGCTATGGCCGGAATGATCTTTGGTCCAATTCCCCCGCTGACTGCCGTGGTCAAAGCCATCGATAAACTGGAACGGCACCTCAACGGAGATCAATAAGCATTCAGGGCGAATCGCCTTATTAAACCAGACCGTTGGTTTCCGCAAACCTCTGGTCTTCTTGCTTTCTGGAATCTACAGTGACAGCGTGAATCATTCCGCGCGGGAATAATCTGCCTTAAAAATGTCATTGGACATCGCCGATAAGCGCAGCTAGTTTTGCGCCAGAGCAGCAGTTACAAGGCTGCATCCGGAGGTGTCCATGACAGTCTTACCCCGCATCCAGATCGCTCGCGCTAACACGCCAAGCCAGCTTCGTCGTCTCTTCCGATTCGATGCCAGTCGTAATCGGCTGCCCACTCCGTTTGCCAAGCGGCAAACGGATCACACCCTCAAAACCATTCTTCTCTCAGCCATCCGCGCGATGGCTCCGACCCTTCTTGCGCTCTCGCTTACCTGTGTGGCCCACGCCCAGGGAACGATGGACTTCTCCGGGGCGACCACGCTGATGTCTACCTTCCGCACGTTCGCCATCTATGCGGGCGCGGTCATCTGTTTCGGCGGCCTGATCTTCGCCGGAATCCGCATGATGTCGGGCAGGTTTCAGGACGCCATTCCGGGGCTGTTCGGCGCGCTGTTCGGCGCTGGAGTTCTCGGATGGGGTGCTGGTTGGATTGGCTCGCTCACCGGGCAGACGATGCAGTAGGTGGCGGCCATGACCAAGCGAGGAGAACCGTTACCAATCAACCAAGCGCTGAATCGACCGAGAGCCAAACTGGGCCTCGACCTCACAGCATGGATGGCGATCGTATTCGTCTGCATAACGGTTTTCCTCGTTGGGTTCCGCGTGGTGGCGATGATCGCCTTTCCGGCTCTCGCCGTGAGTGCATGGCTGATCGTTCGAAAACACCCGAAGATGTTCGAGCTTTGGGGCTTGAGTTTAAGCCAGAGGTTCTACTATGACCCGCGTAAACGCTGAGCAATTGAAATACACGCCGTGGTTCGCCAAAGCCGGTGCCGCGTGCAGCATTGTTCCGATCAGCCGATTCGTGAACGAACGAATCTTCGCGCTCAAGGGCGGCGGCTACGGCTGCCTGTTCTCGCTCGCGGGCATCGACGAAGAAGGCTTGACCGATCAGGAGCTTGAAGCCGAAATGCGCTCGATTGAAGGCGCGCTCCGCGGATTGCCTGAAGGGGCGTGTTTGTACCAGTACACGCGCGTCATGTCGGGTTTCAATCTGCCACGGAAAGAACACTACACCAATCCAGTCACGCAGGTTTTCGTGGACGACCGGCTGGCGTTTCTTGAAAAGACGGCAGGGTTCCGCCGCATCGATTTGCATTGGTGCCTGACGCTGGAACCACCAAAGGCAGCGTCATTCGCGCGCAAGCCCAAGGAACACACCGCCGACACGACGCGGATGCTGGCAGACCTTGAGAAAACGGCCACATTGCTCGAAGGTCATCTCGCCAGTTCACTCGGATTGAAGTTGCTCGAAAAGAACGCGGTCTATCAGTTCTTCAGCTATCTATTCAATCTCGAAGAGTGGGCCAGAGCAGACACGTTGTCCGCCGATGACGGCGTAGATCGGCAGATCGTAAAGAGTTCGGTGGCATGGCATAGCGACCATCTCACTATTGGCCGCAGATACGTGCAGATGTTCTCGCTGAAGACGACGCCGGAAGCATCCAGGCCGTGCCTGTTCTCCGGTCTGATGACTCTCGATTGCGACAGCATCCTGTGCTCGAAATGGCGGCCCAAGTCCACCACGGCTGCGCGTAGCGAGATCGACGCCCAGGAAAAGTTCATTTCGTTTTTCAAAGTCGGCGTACTGACGCGCCTCATGAGCGGTCACGATACGGCGTCACTTGAAACCGGCGCTGGTGCCAGGGCCGCCAATACCCAGGTCGATGACCTTGGCGAAGTCATTCGCTCGCTCGACAAAAAAGCTCAAGGCGAATACTCACTGCGCTTGCTTGTGGCCGCGCGCAACGTTGACGAGTTGCGCGGCATCGCCCCCGCCGTGCATCGTATCTTCGTCGATGCGCGGGCGCAGGTGATGGAAGAGACACTGGGGAACTTGTCGGCCTTTTATGCGCTGTTTCCCGGCAACCAGAAGTTCAACGTCTTCCCCATGTGGCTTGCGGAAGATCACCATGCGCGCCTTTCTTCGATCTTCGCGCCCAATCTCGGCCATCCGTATTCCGAAGACCTCGATAACGAGTACCTGAACATCTTCGAGACGCGCACACGGACGCCGTTCTTTCAGGATGCCTATGTCGATGGTGTGCGGGTCATGCTGATTCTCGGACCTACAGGAACCGGTAAGTCCGTGAACGGAAATATTGCTATCGCGCATGAGCAGAAGTACGGCGGCTTTACGTACATCTTCGACATCGGCGGTAGCTACGAAAGCGTTGTTGAGTTATACGGTGGCAGGGTTGATCGCATCGGTAAAGACGGTCCGCGCGTCAATCCCTTCGCATTGGAGCCAACTGAGAGTAATGTCACGTTTCTTTACAGCTTCGTCAAGCTGCTGCTCATGAATGGCGGCGCAGAGTTGGAGCCCGAAGACGATGACGTGATCCACAAGGCCGTGCGGGATATGTATCTGCTCGACCAAGAGAACCGGCGTTTATCCAATCTCTTCCTTCCCAAGAAACTCGACCGATACTTGTCCAAGTGGGTTGGCAACGGCGTCTATCACGCGGTCTTCGACAACGTCGAGGACAGTCTCTCGTTGTCCCGCCTCCAGTGCTTCGACTTCCAGGGCGTGAACAACGAGCAGTACGCCGACCTGATCGAACCTGTCATGGTGTGGCTTCTGCGCCGCATCAACGATGTTCTCTACAACCCTGCCAATCTCGGAGTACCCAAGCACATCCTGATCGAAGAAATCTTCTCTTCGATGAAGAACAAGCAGCTATTGGATGGTGCGCTGGCTTCGATCAAGACGGTGCGCAAGAATCTTGGCGGCGTCACCATGATCGGCCAATCTGCCGAAGACCTGGGCGCGAACGCCGACAGCATTGTCAATTCCTGCACGTCGTTTCTGTTTCTCAAAGATGCAACCTTCAACCGCAAACGCTATGCCGAGCTATTCAAGATGAACGAGCAACAGCTTGCGCTCTTCGAGAGCCTGCAAGACCGTGAAGGTTTATACATGCGCCGCGACGGGTTGACCAAAGTCATCAAGCTCAATCTCGACAGCCGAAGCTATGCGGTTTTCTCGACCAAGCCGAAAGATCGCGTGCGCCGAGCCAAACTCATCTCCAAGTACGGACTCGCCGAAGGCATCGCACGATTTGCCCAGGGCGATACCGAGTAACACAAAACAAACCACGAAAGGAGCCCCCATGCACCTACCGATCCCTCTTGCTGTCTTTTTTGGTCTCTCACTGGCCGCGTCTTCGGTTCACGCCGCGACCGATCCGCATCCACTTCAACCCAGCGCGCCACGCACAGTCATGGTCACCGAAGCAGAGACGCCACAACAGGTCCGGGCCGGACTGCTCCAGTCCACGCTGATCGTCTTGCCCGCCGAAGAAAAGGTCGCCAATGTCTTCGCAGGCGACACGGTGAACTGGATCTTCGACGGCGGTCATGTGGCTTCGCGCTTTATCAGCGTGAAGCCGAAAACGGCGAATGTTACCACGGACATTCACATCGTCTCCGATCACGGTAACGAGTACACGCTTGCACTTCGCGAGGTATCGAATGATCCCGATCCGCACTTCGATTCCAAGGTCTTCATCAATCCCGGCGACCAGGCTGCAAAGGACCGTCTGGCGCAGCTTCCGGTATTCGTGCCCGCAGCGGAGCTGGATAAGGCGAAACAGGAAGCTGCTGCCGCGAAGGCCGCTCAGGCCGCAGAACTCAAGGCCGAACAGTCGAAGGCCGAGCAGTACCGCTCGGAATACCCCGGCTCGCTGCACTTCGATTACGTCTGGGACGAACGAAAAGGGAAAGACCTCGGACTCCAGCAAATCTGGCGCGACGACAAGTTCACCTATCTGCGCGGTCAGTTCCAGGAAACACCTGCTCTCTACGAGGTGAAAGATAAGAAGCCCTCGCTCATCAACTTCGATTTCAACGGTGGGCTCTATACCGTACCGAAGCTACTGGAGAACGGGTATCTGGCCATTGGCAAGCAGAAAGTCGAATTCCATCGCGTGGGAGGTACGAAGTAGCCATGACAGAACCCAATCAGAACTCTCCCGCAACCATTCTAGAGCAGCCGGAAGCAAAACTGCCACTCAAAAAGGGTATGCCCGTGGTGATTGCCCTGGTGGCGATCCTGGCCATACTCGGTATCGCCAACGTGTCGAGCCTGCTGCGTGGCAACAAGAAAGCGGTTCCGGCGAGCACATTACAGATGCGCCCGGTTTCGCCGAACGCTCAACAGGTATCGAGCTTCGAAACACAACAGCAGTTGCAGGCGCAACACGACGCTGAGGAAAAGCAGCGCCAGCAGCAATTGGTTGCCGCAATGCAACAGCTTCAGGCCGCCGAGGGCGCGCCCGGTCCCGAGTCTGCGAGCGCCGCGCCGATGACAACGGCGCAGCGCGACACCATCTACGGCGGCAGTTCCAACGCTCCACAGCATACATCCAATGTCTCCGAGGCCCAAGCCGAAGCCAAACAGAAAGTGTTGGCGCAAGAAAAGCAGAGACAGGACGCCATCAACAGCGGAACCGTGGCGCTTGACTTCGCCCATACGGGCGAAGTCGCCGCTCCTTCCGCTGTGGTCCCGGCGGCGACGGCAGCGCCGCAGGCCACGGCCACCACCGATGTACCTACGCAGACTGTGGCTGCGCAGACGAAAGCAACCGCCAAAACCGACCCGATGAGTTCTTACGATTTCGACCAGTATCAGGGGCGACTCTATCGGATATTCGAGGGCATGGTTCTCGAAGGCGTCGTCACCAACCATATTGACGGAGGTTTCAGCGGGCCAATCCTGGTCATGCTGACCACCGACTACTACTCGCACGACCACCAACAGTTGCTCATGCCCCAGGGCACACGGCTCATCGGCACAGTGCAGAGCGTGGGCAATGCTCAGCAGCGCAAGATGTTTGTCACCTTTCATCGTGCGGTTTGCCCTGATGGCTTTTCGCTCGACTTCGACAAGTACGTCGGACTCGATCCGATTGGAACAACAGGCCTCGCCACCAAGGTCGATCACGGCTATCTGATGGCCTTCGGTGCGGCGGCGGCCATTGGTGGTCTGGGCGGTCTCGCCCAGATCGGCAACAACAGCAGCGTACTCGATTCCTCGACGCAGATTCGCAACGGCATCTCAGAGCAAACATCTGCGGAAGGCGAACAGGTGTTGAATCACTTCCTCAACCGTCTTCCGGTCATCACGCTCAAGGAAGGTTCACGCGCCCGCGTATACGTGGGCCGCGACATCCTCATTCCGTCCTATGCGGAGCATCGCATGGACCCCACGCTGTGAAAAGAGGAACCGGCCCATGAGCGGATTCAATGATCGATACAACCACCTGCTCAGTAAAGCGCGCCAAGCCATGCGCTGTGGCCGCTGTGCCTGGGCCGTACAGTCCACCGGCGAGAAAGTTGCCGTTGCCCTCGTGCTCAACCGTTCCGACTGGCTTGAAGAGCTTGGCTACACCATCGCCGAAGCTATCGAGCGGGTAGGCCAAGAATGGGTTGCCATCATCCCGCTGATTGCGCGCCAACTCGCCGAGGAGGGTATATGACGCAGCGCGTCACAAATCGCCGCAGGCTCGCCGGCTACGTTGCAATGATTCTGCTGGCGTTCTTTGTTCTCAGAATACCTGCCGTTCAGAACGCCATTGCGGACGCGTTGATTGAGTTCGTTGAAATCACTCAAAGAACGTTGCGCCTTCCATGTGCACTTCTGAACCACGACAAATGTTTCTCCCTGGACAGGTTCGATCCAACCTGCCCACCATACCTGTAACCGCTCGACAACACCCAAGGAGACCTTATGCCACTTCAACTCAAAAAACATCGCAAATGGCTCATCGTCAGTGCTGCCGTACTCTTGACAGCGTCTCCGAGCTTCGCACTGTTCGGCATGGGCGATCTGGTCTTTGACCCCCAGAGCTACGCCAGCCTGGTACAACAACTCACCATGATCCGAACGCAATACAACATGCTCAAAAACAACATTACCCATTTCTCTGCGAAACAGCAGTGGCAAAGTGCGTTGACGGCTTTGAAGAACACCAACGTCAAGAACCTGTTCGGCGAGACCAATGGGATGACCACGGCACTCAACACCAATTCGCCGACGGCGTCCACAACGGCGTGGACGGCAGCGACGGTGCCGGTGTCGAGCAACACAACCACATACCTTCAAGGGCAGACCGCGGGCAGTGCGCAGCTCTCGCAGCTTGCCATGATCGAGGCGTCGGACTCCGTTTCGCCCGACTGCCTCACCGCTGTGGGCCAGTACCGCGCAGCGCGCACACAGAGCGCGACCGCTGTCAGCACACTTGCAAACGATGAGTTGGATGGATCGAGTTCTACCAACAGCGAGGTTCAGCAATTGAACTTGCTGAATGCGGCCGAGGCACAAAAAATGGCCGAGATGCAATCGCAAGGCGTCCTGCACGCTTGTCTTGCTTCGCAGATGGCCGTCGCCAACATGCAGCAACGCAACGCTGCGGCTATCGACCTCAACACCGCAGCTTTTGTCCAGCAGCAACGGGCGTCGAACGACGCCAGTGCCGCCCGCGAAAGCAATACCTGGCAAACCTACCTTCCGTAACGGAGAGCCAATGCTGAAGCTGATTCAAACGAAGATCCTGCTTGCAATCCTTGCGGCGCTGGTTGCTCTCGCCAGCGCCGCGATTTACCAGCAGCACGAAGCGCACAAGGCCGCTGTCTTACGTGAGCAAGAGCGGCAGCGTGACGAACAATTCCGCAAGCAGGTTGAGCAAAACAAGAAGCAGCACAACTCTGCCGCCGGCAAGGAAGGCAGTACCTGGCGGTCCTACATTCCCTGATTTGATCCCAGAGGGAGGCAACAATGATGGTTTCCCCAATTTTATTGGCACAGGCGTTACCAAGCGCAAGCTCCGGCGTGGACTGGCTCTATCAGTTCACCAATAACCTGACGAATCTGACCACGCAGAATGGCGGGGCGCTGACGCAACTCGGATTGACCGAGTTGAGCGCCATCGCCCTGTTCACGCTCATCAGCATGGTCATCAACTGGAATACCTCGGGGATGACGCTGCGTTTCCATACGCATCCGGTGCGCGCAGGCGATATAACGCACTTCCTGTTGAGGCTGATCCTCTGCTGCCTGCTCATCAATTACTGGGTCAATCCGCTACCTGGCGCGAGTTTCGGCCTGAACCATTTCTTCAGCTATATCGCCCAGGCGATGGTTGCGGCATTCGATCAAAGTTCGCTCGACAATCTGCTCCAGCTTTTAAAAACTGCCGGGGACAATACGTCGATGCCGTCGCTGACCGCTCCGGTACAGATCCTCTGCTACTTCTTCGTGCAGGCGTTACTCGGATTGGCATCGGCAATTCTATTCCTTATCAATTGCAGTTCGTTCATCCTTTACGGCGTGACGGCGCTCTTTGGTCCAGTGTTCATTCCGCTGCTGATGACCAGAACATTCCGAGGTAAGTTCTTCCACTTTCTCGATGTGCTGCTCAGCTTCGCCATGATCCGCGCCGTGGCCGCCGCGTTCATCTTCGTATGGGCCGGATTCCTGAACACATTCATCCAGCAAACCTTCAACGGAACCTATTCGATGGAGATGTGGCTGGCGAATCTGATTCCCTGCACGATGGTATTCATTGCCTTCATCATCAACCTGCTCTTTATCCCCAGCATGACGCAGGCGATCTTTGGCGGGGCCGCTGGACTCACCTCTGCTGCACCCGGATTGGCCGGAAGTGCGATTGGAATGGCAGCAATCCGAGGAGGCGCATAGTCATGTGGAATTTTCTGCTGTCCTATTTCGTTGGCAGTGCGATTGGAACATCTCGTTTAGGACGGCTTGTAAAGCCGATATTGAAGCTCGTATCAATCGGCGTTCTTGTTGCTGGTTTGATCTACACATGTGTCGTGCTGAATGCAGTCCGTGAAAGGAGTCATGGCTCTTATGTCCATACGCACAGTTCCTATTGAAGCGCCGCTCTCGCCCGCACAATCGTTGCTTGTAGATCACATCGGCAACGAGGTCTATTCGTCTCACTACGCCGAGCGGAAGGCGTATCGCTTCATCATTGCCTGCGGGACCGTTGTTCTGCTCGGTTCGCTGGCGATGAATCTCTCATTAGCCCGCCGCCCCACAGCCAATCGCTACATCCGCATCGACGAGATGGGCCGCGCCCAAGCAATCCAGTATTCAGACTTGAACTACAGTCCCCGTGAGGGCGAAGTGCGGACGTATCTGACCGATTGGGCAAACTATCGCTACACGGTCAATCGGGACGTAATCGCCAAGAAATACCCACTCAACTATTACTTTCTCTCGCAGGCATTGGCTTCGCGCTTGATGACCGAAGACAACGCCAACCACTTAGTTTCACAGGTCACAGCTGGGCAGATTGAATCAAGCGATGTTCAGGTCCAGAACGTGACCATCACATCGATGTCTGAGGAGATGGTCCAGGGCGCTAGCATCGCCCGCGGCACAGCTCTGATGACCATGGATCGGTTCTACTCGGCGCAGAGTTCCCGTGAGCCTCGCACGGAGCATTGGATGCTCAGTATCACCTACTACCTGAACCCTAAACAGGTTAGCGACCAGTCCAGGGTTTATCCCCAATACGAGTTCATCAATCCGCTGGGATTGACCATCACCGAGTTCCATGAAAACCGCATCTCCGTCGAACCGCTCAAGCAAGATGCAGCCACGGGAGCGGCACGATGAGTTACGAACTGATTCTGCCGTTCTTCCCCGAGGAATTGCGCGAACTGCTGCTCGACCCATCGATCTCTGATCTGATGATCAACGGAACGACCGGTGTCTTTGTGGATAGGAACGGTGTTGTCGAGCATATTCCGCTGACAACGCCGTATACGAACGAACGGTTGCAGGCCGCGATTGAGCGCGTGGCGCGCATTCTCGGGCAGGATTTGACGGACCAAAATCCGATCCTGAATACGCGCTTGCCCGATGGCTCACGCGTGGCCGTTGTCGGGCCGCCTTCATCGGTCTATGGACCGACGCTGACTGTCCGCAAATTCAACCGCTGGTTTACCTCAGATGAGCTGATCGCATCGGGCAGTCTTCCCGCCAACGTTCGGGATACGGTTGTGCGACTGATTGGGGCACGGAAGAACGGCATCATCGCAGGCGGAACCGGTTCGGGAAAAACGACCTTGATGAAAGCGTTGCTCGACCACGTTCCCATGCACGAACGGCTGATTGTGATCGAGCAACCGGCCGAGCTGAAGATTGCCCATCCCAACGCCGTTCGTTGGGAGGCTGTCGCGGCCATTCCCGGTCAGGTTGCGGTCACGCCAAGCCAGTTGGTTGCCGCCGCTTTGCGGCATCGTCCCGACCGCATCATCATGGGCGAAATCCGCGATGAATGCGGCTACGACCTGTTACAGGCCATGAACACCGGCCATGGCGGGACGCTCTCGACATTGCACGCGGATTCAGCCGTAGACGCGCTCGACCGGCTGGCAGATATGGCGCTCAGCGCCAGGACGAATTTGAACCAGCAATTCATTCGGTCGCAGACTGGAAAAGCAGTGGATTATGTCCTCTACTGCGAACGCGATTCCACAGGGCGACGCCGGGTGCGCGAACTCATCACCGTGAAGGGCTACAGCCACGCGGAGCAGTCCTTCGAGACGAAGGAAATCTACCGGTCTTCCTCTCCGGCGGCAGCGTGAATTTCGATGCGGACAGAGCGGATGGAAACGCGAATCGGAGGCATGGCTATGAGAAGCCTTCTTGGGCACGGTGGAACGAACGGAACCTCGCCCTTGTTGCGCGCTTTTGAGCGTGGCCGCTCCGAACAGCAGACGAGCGATGGCGGGTGCGATATGCGGCTCTTTGTCCGGAGATCAGGCGGCGAGAAATGTGGATCTGGTGTTGCCGGTCATTGAATCGATGGCATTGCCAGGAAGCAGAAAGTTTGCATGGTTCAGTTGCGAGTCTCCCTGGATCAATTCCTCACTTGCTCGGTCACTGCTTCGGGGCTTTTGCTACGCCCGGCGGCAAGCTCGCTCTTCTGCTTCGTCTTCGACGCCCTACGGGTTACGGTTTCCATCTACGATGGACCCTCCGTAAATGCAGAGCTTCGGCCTTGGGAGTCGCGCCCACTCGCATAGCTTCGCCAGGTGTGACCCGAGCAGATCGGGAATTCAAATCAGGAGACTCAAAATGTTTCTGAATCGTGCAACTCTCATTGGCTACCTGGGCGGCGACGCCGAAGTTCGTACCGGCAAGAACAACCAGAAGTTCACCACCTTTTCCATCGCTACCAAGACCTCGTACAAGGACAAAGAGTCCGGCGAATACGTCTCGCACACCGAATGGCATCGCTGCATCGTCTTCGGCAAGTTCGGCGAGTTCGCGGCCACGCTGAAGAAGGGCGCGCACGTGCAGGTCGAGGGCGAGATTCGGCACACCGAGTACACGCCCAAGAAGGCGAAGAAGCCGGTGCGTACTGACAGCATTCGCGTCAACTCCATCCTCAAGCTCGACCGCGCGGAGAAAGCCGTCGCGGAAGAGCAGGAAGCCGAGCAGGAGATTCCCTCGGAAGTTGGGGCCGAGTAGCTGCTTCCCCTTCACGGTGAAAGCCCGGCACACGCCGGGCTTTCTCACTGGAAACGTCCAGTGGAATTGCGTTCAAACGAGGTACACGATGAACCAGATTGCCGTCAACTTTCTTACCCGTTGTTTTGCTTCAAGCGAAACAATTGCGCTTTTGCTGCGCCGGGAAGATGCTCCCCGGCCACAGCAACGCGTGGTCACGCTCGAACAAGTTCTCGCGCCGCGCTATATGGCTTGGCTCACCTTTGAGAATGACAATGGTGCAAACATCTATATCTCCGCCAATCCGTTACGTACTGGCAGTCGCAAACGCACCAAGGAGTGCATTGCTTCCGTCCGTCAGATCTATATAGATATAGACGACGACGGCGACGCCCGGCTTGCTGCGCTGCGGGCGTCGGATGCTGTTCCTGCCCCGACCGCAATCGTCTCGACTTCGCCCGGCAAGTACCAGGCTCTTTGGCGTGTCGCCGGTTTCGATTTCGAGCGGCAGGAACAGACGCTCAAACTCCTCGCCCAGGCCTTCGGCGGCGATCACGCTTGCACCGACCGAAACCGGGTGCTGCGCGTCCCCGGTTTCTACAACCGGAAGTATTCTCCCGCGCATCGTGTCGCGGTTGAATACCCTGCTGACGCGACCTACGGTCCCGCCGACTTTCGGCTTGATGATGCTGTCGGCTCTTCCGTGCTGCCGCTACGCGGGGACGCACGGAAATCGCTGGCACAGAAGCACACCCATTCGGAAGACGATTGGGCCTGGGTTTGCGACCAGCTTGCACACGGCCGGGATGCCGCAAAGCTGACGGATGAACTGGCAACTCAGCGATCCGATAAAGGCGACCCGTTCTACTACGCAATGAGGACCGTCGATATTGCATCGGCCCGCCTCTGGCTTGCCGATGGTATCCCCATCGACGACGTAATCACCATGCTCGAAGTTCGCCGCCGTTTCAAGATTCCCGCCGCACTTTGCTCTGCTCGTGCGCGGGAGATTGCGGCCACCGCACAACGCATGATTGCCCGTCGCAAGACGTCCTGATTCCACACGCCAAGGAGGACCTTATGCCACTGCTTGAAGTTGTTCAAACCCACTACGTCAGCGCCTCGATTAGATTGACTGATTCGACTGCTTTGCAGCTCGATCAGTATGCCGCTTTCATCCACGCTACAGCGGATGAAGTAATAGACCAGGCGCTCGCCTATGTGTATTCCAAAGACCGCGACTTTCAGGAGTTCTTGAAGTCGCCTGAAGCCCAGCGGATTACGCCCACGTTGCGTGTGCGTCGGCCGTCCGCCAATGAGCCAGCCGAACCGTCTCGAAGGAAGCCGGTTTCGGTGGCGCAAACGGTGTCCCAAACGGCAGCAGCGGTGGTGGGATCGAAGGCATGATCCCGCGTCTACAAGGGTGGCAAAGCCACTGCGGTGCTGCGCACCGGAAGAATCTCGATACTCCATCCCTCAAAGGGTGCTGCTGAGTAACTTACGTTCCTAATGGCGAACTTGCTTAGCAGCTTGCCCTTACTAAAAACACGGTTCCTGATGAGGAACCGGGCAGAGGAGGCAAAAATGCTGCTCCAAAGTGATTCTGTTACGAACAAAGTGCGCAAGGTGAGAGGGCGTGCACCGCGCTCTCAAAGCATCGGAACGAAGCTCACGAAACAGGAAGAATCGGAAGTTATCACCGCCGCCGAAAGGCAGGGAAAGGCACCCGGCGAATGGGCACGGGATGTTCTATTGGCAACGGCTCGGGATCGGCTTCCATCGGATGATTCGGCACTGTTCGTTGAAATCCAGGCGCTTCGACTGCTGCTTGTCAACGCGCTGGAACCGCTGCTGAGAGGCGACAAGATGAACGCGGAGCAGTTCAAAGAGATGCTCCGCTACGTGAAGGCCAACAAGCGCAAGGCAGCGGAAGACATGCTCGCCAGTTATGCGGAAAGGAGTACGGAACAGCTATGAATACCATTCATTGGGGACGCAAAGAAACGATTGTCACACCGCCGCAGGTTCCGGTCTATAGCTATGCGGCCATCACGCTGGCGCTGATGCTAACGTTGGTATTTCTGCGCATCTATATCGGTGTATTCATGACGCCGCTCGAACGGTTTGACCTCCGGCCGTATCTTCAATCGGGTGAGGTGGCTGGGTTTAGGCAAGCCGATCAATACCAGCTTCTCTCGGTATCGGACAGCCATCTCCACGCGCGGCCTGCTGCCGCTGCCGACGTGGAGCCAGGCGTGACAACGATAGAATTCGCCCGTCCATTACCGCTTCAATTGACCATGAGCGCGCGCGCCGCCGGTCTGGTTTACCTCTATCGCGGTCCGAAAACCGTCTACCGAAATAGGCCGCTCCATGCCTATCTCGCACAGTTCGTTTACCACGGCCATACCGTCGCCGGAGTCTTCCGCTGGCCGCTGCTGGCGAGTCTCGGCGTGCTTTTGATCTTGCTCCCATTCGCGGCTCGCATGGATGTGGAACGGTTCAAAGAAATGAAGTACGGGCGGCTACTCAAGGGTCCTGTTCGCGTCACGCCGAAGGAGTTCAACCAGGCCATCAAAGGTGACGGCGTAGGCTTCAAAACCATCGAATCGAAGCAGCTCATGCGCATTCCACGGCTCGCCGAAGGGCAGCACATCGAGTTGATGGGGGACACGGGAGCAGGAAAGACCCGGCTCATCATGCAGCTTTTATTGCAGATTAAGGAGCGGGGTCACTCGGCCATCGTCTACGATCCGGCCTGCGAGTTCGTACAGCGATTTTACGACAGCGGGCGCGGCGACATCATCCTGAATCCTCTGGATGACCGCTGCCCGTACTGGGGACCGTCCGAGGAGTTGCGGCGCAGGGCCGAGGCGAAAGCGATTGCAGCCTCACTCTACCAACCGACGACTGATAAAAAAGGCGAGTTCTTCACCGAAACGCCGCAGAAAATCTTTGCGCACTTGCTGACCTTCGGCCCCACGCCGCAGGAGCTTGTCGAGTGGATGGCGAACCCCGACGAGATCGACCGCCGCGTCCAGAATACGGAGATGGCGACCATGATTGCCAAGGGGGCGCAGCAACAACGGAACGGCGTCTTGGCGTCACTCGGCCTGATCGCCGATAGCCTGCGCATGTTGCCGCGCAAAGACAAAACGGAGAATCATTGGAGCGCAACCGAGTGGTCGGAAAACCGGCGCGGCTGGATCTTCCTGACCTCGAAACCCAGCGAGCGCGAAGCACTCCGTCCCTTGCATAGTCTGTGGATTGACCTTCTGGTTCTGCGTTTGCTGAACGAACCCAAGGAAGGCCAGCATCCGGTCTGGTTTGTGCTGGACGAGTTGGCGAGTTTGCAACGTCTGCCGCAGCTCCACACGGCGATCACGGAAAATAGGAAGTCGAAAAATCCGCTCGTGTTGGGTTTCCAGGGCAAAGCTCAACTTGAAGTGATTTACGGCCACATGGCCGAGGTGATGCTCTCGCAGCCCGCCACGAAAATCTTCCTGAAAACCACCGAGCCGAAGGCCGCCGAATGGGTGTCGAGCGCCATCGGCAAAGTGGAGATCGAGCGGATGCGGCAGACCCATTTCGATGGCTCGCGCACAGGAAAAAACTTTACGCTGGAGCGCCAGGTCGAGCCGCTGGTTTTGGATTCTGAAATCTCCGGCCTCCCTGACCGGCACGCATACCTCAAGCTCGGCAACTACGTCGCTCACTTCTCGTTTGCCTACCACGACATTCCGGTGACGCAACCATCTTTTGTGCCGCGCCCACTGGACGACGATGAACTCGGCTTCGACCCGAAGACGCTGGCGAAAAAGCCCACGGAACCGGAGACGACCGAAGAGGATGCCGAATCCATCCAGAGTGGATTTTCGTTGGGAGACTGACCATGCTGAAAATCTCAAAAGCTCTCTCGGCGGGCAAGCTCGAAAACTATCACCGCCAGGAATTCACGTCGCCGGATCAGAGTTATTGGAGTCAGGGACAGTCGGTACAGGGCGAGTGGCAGGGCCAGCTTGCCGAGAAATACGGACTTGCGGGTGCTGTTGGAGCCGAGGAATTCCATCGGCTCTCGGAAGGGCAGCATCCGCAGACAGGTGAGCAGCTTGTCCAGCATCGGCAATCCTTCGAGTATGAGAATCCAGATGGGAAAACAGTCAAGTCGGTCGAGCACCGGGCCGGGTGGGACGCGACTTTTTCCGCGCCAAAATCCGTTTCGCTGACCGCGCTGGTTGGTGGCGATGACCGGGTGCGCGCGGCCCACCGCGAAGCGGTGGGTGTCGCCTTGAATGAGTTGGAACGATATACGCAGGCCCGCATGGGCGGCAATCGGCCTGCTGAATCCACAGGCCAATTCATCGTCGCCAAGTTCGAGCACGACACCTCGCGCCCGGTGGACGGCTACGCCGCGCCGCAGCTTCACACTCATGCAGTGATTTTCAATGTCACTGAACGCGCGGATGGGACCACTCGCGCCTTGCAGGAGCGCGGCTTCTTTGAGTCGCAGCAGTTCGCCACCGCCGTCTACCAGTCGGAGTTGATGTATCGGCTGCGCAATCTCGGTTACGAGATCGAGCGCGGAAAGAGCGGAGCGCCCGAGATCAAAGGCTACACCGAGGAGTATCTTGCTGCTTCGAGCCCACGCTCCCGGCAGATACGAGAACAGCTCGAAAAGACAGGCCGGGCCGGTGCCGAGGCTGCGGAGATTGCAGCGCACTCGACCCGCGACCGCAAACAGAATCTCACCGCCACAGAGGTTCTTGACGCGCACAGGAAGATGGCTGTCGAGTTCGGCAATCAGCCCGAAAAGGTCATTGCCGCTGCTCGGGAGCGCGCCCGGCAACAGCATGTTCCGTCAGAAGTCAGCGTCAAAGCCAAAGAGGCTGTGACCTTTGCGCGGGACAGTGTTTTCGAGCGGGAGGCGGTCGTCGATGAGCGCAGAATTCTGCGCGACGCCATACGTCGGGGGATGGGAGAGACAACGTACCGGGAGATTCGTTCGGAGTTCGAGGCACGGCGAGCAGCGGGAGATTTTCGGATGGTAGACAGCCCGAAGTATGCTTCCGGGCGCAGGTTCACCACGCCGGAGACGATTACCGCCGAGCGCGCCAATGTCGAATTCATGCTCAGCGGTCGCAACGCCGTTGAGCCGATCCTGAGCGCGGAGCAGGCGCAGGAACAGGCGCGCTCCCGCGACTTTCTGAACGAAGCGCAACAGCGCGTGATCGAGGAAACGCTGAATTCTACCGACCGCGTTCACGCCCTTCAGGGGCGGGCCGGAACCGGGAAGACGACCGTGCTTCAGAGCGTCCGCGAGGGTGCGGAAAAGAGTGGATACACGGTCGAAGGCTTTGCACCCACCTCCCGCGCCGCTGCCCAACTTCGCGAGGCCGGCATCGACGCCAGCACACTGCAAAGTTTCCTCGCCCGTGGTGAAAACCATCCCAGCGTGAGCCCGGAACCTCGCCACCTATATATGTTGGATGAGTCGAGTCTCGCAAGCACCAGGCAGATGCGGGCCTTCCTCGAAAAGCTGAAACCCCAGGACCGGGTACTCGTCATCGGCGATACCAGCCAGCACCAGGCGGTCGATGCCGGTCGTCCTTTCGAGCAGATGCAGCAGGCCGGGATGCAAACCTCGCAGCTCGACCAAATCATGCGCCAGAATGACACGGGATTGCGGCGCGCCGTCGAGCTTCTCGCCAACAACGAAACCGAAAAAGGGGTTGCGCTGCTCTCCGAACAGGGCCGGGTGACGGAAATTGCGAGCGCCAATGAACGTATCGCAGCGATTGCCAAAGACTACGCAGAACGGCCTGAAAACACCATCATTGTCTCTCCCGACAACCGCAGCCGCCGACAGATCAATGAGGCCGTGCGTGCCGAACTGCGACGCGATGGAACCTTATCTGAGGAAGGTCACGAACTCCGCGTGCTCGACCATCGCTCCGACATGACTGGAGCCGACCGGACTTGGGCGGCACGGTACAACGTGGGCGATGTGCTGCATTACCATGCGGGCAGCAAAGCCGAAGGGATCGAGCGCAATAGCTTCGCCCGTGTCCGTGAGGTCGATGCTCGTGCCAACATGCTCACCGTTGAACTCGACAACGGCGTCTCTGTTACCTACGATCCGCGCCGGTTGCGCGGCGTGAATGTCTTCACCGAAGCCACGCGCGAGTTCTCGACCGGCGACCGGATTCAGTTCACCGAACCCAATAAGACACTCGGCGTAGCCAACCGGGATCTTGGCACCATCACTGCTATCGACAATGGGCAAATGGCCGTGCGTCTGGATGGTAAGCGACCGCGTGAGATCACCTTCAACACCGAGCAGTTTCGTCAGTTCGATCACGGCTATGCAGTTACGTCACACAGTTCCCAAGGGTTGACTGCGGGGCGCGTGCTTGCCAATATCGACACAGAATCGAACCGGATGCTCATCAATACTCGGCTCGCTTACGTCGCTGTTTCTCGTGCCTCCGACGACGTGCGGATCTACACCAACAATGCTGAAACGCTGGGCCAGCGGCTCGCCGCCGACATCTCGAAGACCGCCGCAGTGGACGTTCGTCCGCCGAGTGCGACCGAACAAACGCGGGAAGCCGTTCAGCTTTTCCGCGAGCATCAGCCAGGTGCAGCAACCGAACAGCTTCAGCAGCAGGGCCGGGTCCATGAGTACCAGAGTCCGGATCACCGCCTTGCGGCGGTTGCTCTGGACTACGCGATGCAGCCAGACAGGACCGTTGTCGTCGCTCCCGATGCGGCGGAGCGCCGGGAGCTGACGCAGTTAATTCGCACTGAGTTGCAGAGCGAGGGGAAACTTGCACGAGAAAGCCATTCGCTCCCGGTTCTCGTCGAGCAAAAGTTTACGAATCCGCGCTTCGCCGAGAACTACAGGCCCGGCGACGAAATTCACTTTCGTACCGGCAGCCCTGCGCTTGAAGGCATTCCGCATAATAGCGTTGCGCATGTTCTCGAAGTCGATTCGCACAGGAACACACTCACTATCGAGACCGCCGAAGGCGAACAGGTCACCTACAATCCCGCCCAGCTTCGGAGCCAAACTAGAAAGAGCACTGTTTACCGGGAAGAATCGCGGGAAGTGGCCGAAGGCGAGCGCATCCAGTTTACGGCTCCCGACAAAGAGAATCACATTCGCACTGGTGACTTCGCCACCGTAGAGCGAATCGAACCCGATCTCGCTGTCCGGCTCGACAACGGCAAGGCAGTTGATCTCGACACCGAGACGGCCCGCCATATCGATTACGGCTATGCCGCCGAGTCGGCTGGAAACGTCGTCGCCAACCGGGTGATTCTGACTGGTGAGGCCACACAGCTTGCCGGTCTCGAAAACGATCTGGCGCGTCTCAATCCCAGCATCCGCGAGCTTTCCGTCTACATGTCCGATGCGTCTCAGGCGCTCAAGGTAGAGCTAGCACAAAGTCCAGCCGCCGCTGAAACGCTATCAAAATCTCTTGCCGACACGGCTAATCGCGGCGTCTCGGCGCATTCACTCGCAGAGACCGTCATTGAGGAACTCGGCATTCATCTCTAGTGAAATCTACAATCGGTCCAGACCGACATACCGCTCTACCCAAGCCAGTTCCTGGTCAACTTCGAGTGAGGCGTAATCGCCAAACATCAATGCGCCCCACCGGATTCGCTTCAGCGGAGATGTAACTGTTCCTGAAAGGCGAAGTCATCTATGAACTCAGACATTGCAATGCAATTGCGTAATTTCCCATTTTCGAGCGCCACTATACGTTCCACGGTCTGAGCAAGGAAGTCCAAATCATGACTGGCAACAAACGTAGTAGTTGGTAGCGACCGAAGCAAGGTAATAAGTTCCCGTCGTGCTCGACCGTCGAGTTCAGCAGTGGGCTCATCCAGGATCAGCAGATCGGGCGAGCACACCAGCGCCGCCGCGATTGCAGCGCGTTTTCGTTGGCCGAGGCTGAGTTGCCGCGCGGACTTGTTACTCAGGCCGGCGAGCCCGGCCTGTTGAAGAACTGCATCCGCTTTCGCGACCGCCTCTTCGCGCGCGATGCCGCGGTTCAACAGGGGCAGCGTCAGGTCTTCCAGGAGTGACGGCATGAAGAGCTGATCCTCTGGGTTTTGAAAGACTACACCGACGTTACGCAAAGGTTCCGCATTCCGCTTCTGTCCGAAGAGTCGCACCGTTCCGCAGTGATGGAGGAGTCCGAGCGCGCACCAGAGCAGTGTGCTTTTCCCGGCCCCATTTCCACCTACAAGGCCGATCTTCTCGCCCTGATCGATGCGCAGCGAAATATCAGACAGAACATCCGTCTTCCCGTCGAAGGAGAATGACACGTTTTCGAGTTCCAGCACTGGGTTCATTCCGCCAAGCCCCGTAGAAGCTGTGCGGCATAGAATCGTTCAGCGCAGAAAAAACAGCGTCTGAAGAATGAATCGAGGCTATAGGCGAGCGCGCGAAACCCATCGCGCCTGAAAGGATGCGGGACCGCAAGGCGATATGCTGTGAGCGAACGCAAAGCTTCGTCCCGCAAGATGGACGTGAAGTGCCGGATGAAGAGGAAGAAGAGTATTGGTTGGAAGAACCAGCTTCGTGGTGGAACTGATCGAACGAGGGCCACCCACGGCATGATCCTGAAGGCCAGGGCAAGCGCCAAATAGCTCACGAGCGCTTTGAGCGGCAGAACAGAGACAGTCCGATGGTCGATCCATTCCAGGAAGGCGAGAACCGCACAAAAGAGAAGGATGGGGAAAAGCCAGTGAATCGTCCGCCGTATTGCAACTTCAATGCTGGCAGCACATGCCGCAGCGACTGCCAGCCCAACGACATTTCCGTGAACCAGCAAAACAACCAGCCCGCACAGAAGGAGTATTGAAAGCGTGGAGCGCACCACTGTCATTGCGCTTTCTCCGCCCGCACGAAATACCAGCCCTGCTGCTCCTGAGCCATTACGTTGATCGCTCCCAGACTTGAGAGGATTTTGCCAAGTTCCCTCGCCGGAGGAAGATGGTCATGTGCCACCGGGCCATGCAGATTTCCGTGGAACTGGTTGAGTTCCGCGCTGTTCATCAAGTGGCCGACCGCGAGCACACCACCACGGGCAAGCACCCGGAAAAGATCACGGAACGCAGGCTCGCCGCTTCCGAGGTGGGGTGCCGCGTTGAAACAAAGCACCACATCCATCGACTCGTCCGGCAGGGGCAGATTCGTGGCGTCGGCTGCCAAGCGTGCGAGACGCGGGTCGGTGTGTTTCGCTCGATTCACAGCCAGCATCTCTTCTGCAAAATCGAGTTCTACGATCAACTGGGCGTTTGGATATGCCGTCAGCAGATGCGGTACGAGAACGCCGGTTCCGCAGCCAACATCGAGAATGGCCTTTGCGCCGTTCAGGTAAGCACTTTGCACGAACTTCCGAATGCCGGACTTTGTCTCTGGGCTGTCCTGCTGCATGTCGTCCCAGGACGGAGCAATTTGGTTGAAAAACGCTTGCTTCTCTTCAGTCATCCTCATGGAACAGCAAACTCCTCCGTTGCTGGAGACCTCTCAAGATAATCGGAATCAAGATTATCTGTAAGGCTACTCCCGGCAACCCCTCCGCGAGTGTGGAGGTCGCGGTGATGGTACGTGGTAAATGAAAGGCCGCAGCGAGAGCCCACATCAGCAGGAAACCGGTCACACGGCTCAGAACGACTGCAACGACGAGTGCGGGCCAGACACGCCGATTCGTAGCGCGATACAAAATCGACGCTACACCCGCCAGCACTATTCCCTCTCCGGACATGACCAACGCGATCGGCGGGTAGACGGGCGGCATTCCCGTCAGCGCCGCCGAGAGCCATGGGGCGATCAATGCCGATAGTATGGCCCACGGCCATGTGGACAAGAATCCATTCAGCAGCAGGGGCAGGAGCATTGGCAGGAACTTGTTTCCCAACCCGACTGCATGAAAAGCCATAGGCAGTATGATCGCCAGCGCCGTCATCATGGCGCTGACGATCATACTGCGCAGTGTCTTGCTTGTCATTTTCATAGCGCTAAAAGTGCAACACGAATCCGCCCGCTCCGTTGATGCCCGGCATAGGATAGCCAGTCACGACCTGATAGCGATGGTCCAAGAGGTTGTCCACTGTGGCAAAGAAGTTAAGATTGCGAGAAACGGGAACACTGAGCTTCATGCTGGCTTCGGTGTAGCCACCAAGTTGTGCAGAGTGTGCCGTGGTAGTGTAACGTTTGCCCACGGCCTGCACACCCAAATGCAAGAAAGCGCGCTTTAGATCGGCATCGACTGCGAGATTGGCCTTGTTCCCCGGCACAAGAGCCGCAAGATTGGTCGAACGAAGGTAAGCATAGCCGCCGGTTGCGCTCAGCCGGCGATGAATCGCCCAGCGCAGATTCGTTTCGACACCTTTGTTGATGGCCTTTCCGGCATTCAGCAACTGCATATTGGGATAGCTGCCGAGCGTCACAATCTGGTTGTTGAGATTGGCATAATAAAACGTCGTCCACGCGGCCATCGTGCTCGTTAGGCGAGCCTGTGCTGTGGCCTGATAGTTCCATTCGTGTACCGGCTGAAGATTTGGGTTGGGTGCCGGAAAAAGGTAAAGCTCGCGCATCGTCGGATTGCGGAATCCGCGGCTGATCGCGCCCGAGAGTGTAATGCGGTCAGTCGTATGCCAGAGTCCGCCGAACTCGGGAACGGCAATGTTGCCGAACTGGCTGTTGGCCTGGAAACGCACTCCCGCATTGAGAACCGACTTCACCGTGGGTGCCCAGTGCGCTCGCACAAATCCAGCATCGTCGTTAATCAGGTGCTCGCCGCCGTAATTCGTGCCGCCCTGCTGTCGCGCCAGACCACCATAGTTGACGAGATCGGCGCCGAAGTCGATAGCGAGCGTCTTCGGCAAGGACCAGGTCTGAAAGATGCGCCCCCCGGTAATGCGATCCGTCGAGCGAAATGTATCGTTCAATCCAATGAAATTGTGCCCCCACGTGGAATAGAAGCGCGTGTAGCCAGATAGAACTCGGGTGGAGTTCGCAAGATCTGCGCTAAATCCGCCGCGGCCCACCGTCGCGTAGGTCCGCTCGGAAGCGCTGCTACCGAGGGTGCCAGGGTCCTGAACATAAAAATGCCCGTAGTTTCCGTCTAGCTTTGCAGTCCAGACCGAAGACAGCCTGTAGCTCGCCCCGACCGAGCCATCCTGTGAACGGTAGGCCGAATACTGCCGGTCGCCATCCGTATGGTTAATGCACGACGAGAAAGTGTACGTTCCGCGGCCGTGTTGAAGGCCCGCGAACAGGCGATGCTGCCCGGTCATGAAGGAGCCGAGCGATGAGGTCAGTTCGAATTCCGCGCCTTCATGCGGCTCACGAGGCTGCACCTCTATAGCGCCGCCCATGGCGTTACTGCCATAGAGAACGGAAGCCGGTCCTTCGATGACGCGGATGCTGCCGGTGTTCGACAGGCTGTAGAAGTCGGGTAGTGTGTGCCCCATCTCGCCCTGAAAATCCGGACGCCCATCGATCACCATCAGCACATCCGTATTGGGCGATCCACCGACACCGCGAATGCTCATCTGTCCGGTACCGTTGGATGAAATGCCATACCCCATCACACCACGCCGCGTTACGAAGATCGCTGGCGACAGGTCTTCCACCGCATCCATAACTGTCCGCGCCGTGGTGCGGCTGATGCTCGACGAGGTTGCAGTCGGCTCATTCGGAGCCGTATCGGCGGTAACTGTGACATTGATCGTGGTCTCGACGGATGCCGGTGCAAGTCGAATCGCGATCTCCTGCCCGCAGGAGCCCACCGACACAACGCGCGTCTCGAAGCCGAGCGCGCGAACCTGGACCTGCGAACCTATCGAACAGGGGACGGCAACGAGACCGTCTGCATCGGCGGTGAGAGATGAGGCACTCTCGCCGCGAGCAGAGACAAGAGTCACCTGTGCATTGCGGATCGATGCGCCCGTTTGATCCGTAACTCTTACTGAGACCTTCTGTTGAGCAAAAGCACTGCCAGCCGACAGGAGGAGCGCAAAAGCAGAGGAATAAAGAGATGAGCGTGACGCTCGTATGATGAAATTAGAAATCATGTTACCAACTGCCAACATCTTACCGATCCTTTCTCATTGTTGCTGTTGGTGAGTGCAGATCCTTTCTGCGTTAGGAATGAAGGTTGCCGGTAGTACGAGAGAAGTCGCATCGGTCCCAACGCGGGATCTGACAATCGCCATATTTGTCAAAAGCTTCTTTTTAACCCGAAGCGAACCTGAAACGGTTCGACGGGATGGGCGACACGCGTGAATTCCGCCGCGCCTATCGGAGTTCCTCCTGAAGTTAGTCCTGGCGTGACGCGCGACTCATAGGCGTAGTCAATGTCGCTATCCTCGCGGTCCAGCATATTCAGGAATTCTGCCGATACATGCCATTTCTTTTTGATTTGATAACCGAGTTCCCCATTGAGCATCACCGTTTGATTCGAGCGAAAGATTCCGTCGGACGTTAGATCGCGCGGACCAAAGTAGCGCAGGCGCAGGCTCGACGAAAAGCCCGCGTAATCATGCACGGTGACGCCGGATGAAATCACCACCCCAACCGCTTCCGGAACACGCTTGCCACCCGCGCTGTTGGGTGCCGCGTCATCGCCGTCCATTTCGGTAAATTGGGCCCGGGAATTCGCAAAGTCGAAATCGAAGGCCAGATGTTCCCGAGGCGTGTAGTAGTTCGCCCATTCCACTCCATAGCGGTTGCTCGGCTGTGCTGAAGCAGACGTGCCTCCAGTGTCGCCAGACTGTTGCAGTTCGGAATTACTGCGCAGATACCAGAGCGAAACCGTGCTTTGCAGGTGCGGAACGGCAACCGTGCGCGCGCCGATTTCCCCGCCTTTGGTTTGAACCAGTGGCGGAATTCTCGAGCTGGATGTATTGGGGTAAGGATTGTCCACTGAAATCGGCTCTACCGTCTGCGTTGTGCCCCGGCCGTCATTCGAGTGAAAACTGAATCCGCCCTGGGTATAGAACTCGGTATTGGCCCACGGGCCGAAGATCAAATTCAATTTCGGACTAGGCAGGAACTTGCTGGCCGAGCCGGAATTGGCTGCATTTATTGCAGCCGAGTAAGCCAGGCTAGTGACAATGAATTTCTGGTCATCGCCACGCAAGGCCACAACCGAGCGAAATTTATCCGCCCACTGAATTTTGTTTTCCGCGTAAAAACCTACGATCGTGTCCGTAAAGCGGTCTCGCTCCCTGGTTGCGGGCAACGTCGGGGGAGTCGAGTCGTCGGTGTTGTAATCGGATTTTTCCATGCGCACGCGATTTTCCGTCGCGTAAAGGCCGTTGTGTATCCAGTCGTTGCGCAGTTGCAGGCCGACTGTATTTTCCACTTTGCGGCCAGCCCATTGGCTGAAGACCGTGTGGTACGCATCAAAGCCGGTCACCCAGCGCCGATCCTGCTGTTCAAACTGATCGCCGCGCACGGGGTCCACCAGAAAATAAGTGAAATCGGAAAATAGATCGAGATCGTAATAAAATCCGTAGGCCATGATTTTCGACGCGGAATTTGCCCCCTGCCGATGCCACTCACTCTGCAAGCTATAACGCTGCGAGTGGCCACCGTCGGTCGGGTCCAATGTGCCGTATAAACCAACCAGAGCCACTGCGCTTACGGGGATTTGATCGCTCGAGTGCCATCTTCCGTGATAGCCGCGGGCCGTGATGCTGGCCCCATTGGCGTCATCTCCCTGGCTGTAGGTCAGCAGGCCGTTCATTTTGGTAAACGCATCCGGATGCACCCACGGGCCGTTGTCGTAATACACCTCTGCGCCGGCAAGCAGGCTACCCGGTCCGAGCTTGTGCGACGCGCCGAAAACCGCCCGCCCATAGCCATAGGTGCCGCCTTCCACCTTGGCGAAGTTCTTCTCCAGCGTCCGGAAATATTCCACATGGGCCGATCCAGCCGAGCCATAGTTACCGATATCGGCGTAGTACGGGCCTTTTTCGAAATTCACTCGCTTCACAAACTCCGGGATGACGATGTTCATGTCCGAGTAGCCCTCGCCGTGCGCGTGCGACGGCAGATTCAGCGGCATATCGTCGATGAAAATGGCGAAATCAGTGCCGTGGTCCAGATTGAAGCCGCGCAGATAATATTGGTTGGCTTTGCCGCCACCGGCGTGTTGCGTGATGATGAGGCCGGGAACCGTCTCCAGAACCTCTCCCGAACGAAGTATTGGACGATCCTGTATCTCCGTTGCGCCGACTGTTCCTTGGGTGCCGGATTCGGCAATGCCGATCAGGTCGTCCTCCCGGCCCTGCACTTTGATGGTGGTGCTCACGGCGCTCACCGCCAAAGAGATTCGCAGCGGGGTCGGTACCTCAGTGGCCCTCAGGCTAACAGGGATTTCTTTGGTTTCAAAACTAGGATTCGACACGACGAGTCGATAATTACCTGCCGCGAGTCCAGAAAGAATGAAGACGCCATTCGTGCCCGACTGTGCCGTTCTTTGTATAGTGCCGTCCGCGCTTCGAACCTGTACGGTCGCACCGGCGATTACCGCGCCAGATGGATCAACGACAGTTCCCGATAGCTGAGGCGGATAAGCCTTATCTCGGGTGGCGACCGGCGTCACAGCAACCTGTGCCAGTGTCCGCTGAGCGCCTATCAGGCAGGCAAATACGAGTGCAAGTATTACGTATCTAGAAAAAGTGCTACCCGGTTTCACGAATTCCTCCAAAATGGGTACGGCTATTGCCATATCGGTTTTTGTGCTTTGTTTCCTACGAGTGCCGCTTGAATGCCCTAGTACGAACAACAACAGCCGACGCGCCCGAAAACGGAGCACACCGGAAGTGCTGGCAGGTAAAGAGGTGCGAGAGAGATGAGAACTTTACGCTTGCAAGAGCGAGACGGAGAGTCAGAGGTGCCTTGGCAAGCCCCTGATACAAGACCGCTCAAGGCTGACCGGCTGTGCAGGTAGTCTTGAGCGAAATTGGCCCGAATTGTGCGAAATGCACGCAATGAAACTCCAGCGAATGCAATCGACTCTCCCGGGGAAGATTCAGAATAACATGAATTTCAAAAGCGTGTCACGCGGCACAGGCAGAGTTCCACATGCTGACGCGCTTCGAAAGAACCTGTTTCAATTACGCATCCTGCGTGCTCAGAGCCTTATTGAGAAGTCTGCCTTGACGGGCCCCATAGGACATTCATTGTTCTTCGTCTGTGTCATTTGAGTAGAACTCACAGAGTATGATGGTGGAACCTTCGCCGAAGTCAAAACTTAGAGCAGAGACAAAGCTAAATAGCCCCTCGCGACGAGACTACGGTGCATTGACCGCTTAATCTTGTACCACGGCGTGCCCACCCTAGGCGCAAATGCGCGCCTAGGGCGGGCACGCTCAGGTTTCATCGAATAGTACGAAATCACGCGGTCAAATACCTAGTTGACCACTTCGTCTATTTTTGCGTATCCCTCTGCTTTAAGCGTAGAAGGCTTCGAGAAGATTTTGCTAAAATTGCGCGCCGTGCGCCCGTGCCAACTACCTTTGTGATAGGCATAACCTGCAATCAGCGGGAAGGTCACCGTCGCTTCGCCGTACACCATTTGCTCTTTTTCCAGTTCAACTTTGCCCCAAGTGTGGGCCTCTTTCAGCGTCGAACCAGAAAGCGCGCCGTCACGTTCATCGGCTACCGTGAGTTGCACGGCATATTTGTGCATCTCCGCTTGGTAGCCGAGATATTCGGCGGAAACCACGGTGTCCTGCACAAAATTCTTCGGCACACCGCCGCCGAGCATGATCAGACCAGTGACGCCGCTTTCAATCTTGAGTTGCGTTAATTCGCGGAAGTCCGCAACCGAATCAATCGAGAGATACGGCCTGCCTTCCTGCTGGCGCGATACCTGATGGAAGACTAGTCCGAATCCAGCCGAACAATCTGAAAATGCCGGCACAAAGATAGGGATATTGCGGCGATAGGCCTCGAGTACGACACTTTCTGCCTCGGGGAAGTGTTTGTCCAGATACTTGCCCATTTCTAGCACGAACTCGCGGCTGGAATAAGGGCGTGGATCGAGCGATTCGGCGATCTTATGCATGGTTTCATCGCAGACGCGAAGTTCATCTTCGTCAATGTAAGTGTCGTAGATGCGATCAATGTGAAGATCACGCAGATCGTTGTTGGAGCAGAAAGGCGTGCCTTGATAATGGCGGAACCCTAGAGCCTCGAAGAAGTCCTGATCCACGATGTTGGCTCCGGTGGAAACAATGGCATCCACCATGTTAGAGCGCATCATGTCCAGAATAATTTCTTTTTGTCCCGCGGAGATCAGGCTGCCTGCGAGAGTGAGGATGATTCCGCAGTCTGTATCGGCAACCATTTCATCGACAATTTTGGCGGCGCGGGCCAGATTGCGAGCCTGGAACGCGGTTTTCTCCATCATGTCGATCATGGGAACGACATTCACAACTTTGATGTCGTAGTGATTTACGGTAGCTTGCAGCAGGTCAGACTTCTTCATTACTAGCTCCAGAGCTGAAGTCCGGGACCAAATGAAAAAGCCCCGGCTATCGAGGTCTACGGTGAGCTTTGCGCTCCCGCCATTGAACCCCGCCGTGGCTGTAAAAATTATACATAATCTATGCCTTTGGTATTAGAGGCTTTCTGAAAAATACACGAGACACTTATGGCCAAAGAACTTAGAGCATTTTCATATTATATAGAGACTTTTCAATAGCGGGCGCGCCCAAAAGGTGGTGCCGGTACGACGAACTCGAAGTGGGGGCAGAGGTAAGCATCTAGTCTACTTCGTCTGTTTGAAGGCTGCACCGGAATTGGTAAGAACGAGCTTGCCCAATCCCACTCCACGCATAGCCAGCATCCGATCAGCCATATCCTTAATCTCCTTACTGCGGCCCTTCATGATGATGACCTCAAGGCAATAGTGATCGTCGAGATGGACATGAGTTGCCGCCAGCACCATTGTCCCCCCGTGGTGCTGCATCTCAGTCAGCTTCTGCGACAGGTTGGGCACGTGATGGTCGTACACCAGTGTGAGGGTCCCAACCACGGGTTTGTTGGAATCAATCACGTCGGACGATAACGCTTCACGAATCATGTCCCGCAGTGCTTCGGAACGATTCCTGTAGCCCCTGCGCGCAATTAGCTTATCAAAGCCCGCCAACAAATCCTGTTCCAGGGAAATTCCGGTTCTGCTCAATTCGGCCATCTTCAACCTCCAGAGGTAATTCTAAAAAGGGTTGGGAATCGATCACGCAAATGTCAACTTAATCATTCATACAAAGGTGAGAAACTACAACATTGCTTGAGCCCGATCTAAATCGTATCGTCCCGCGGATCAAACGTAGGGAGCTTTCTTCCCAGGGCGGTAATTCTCCCATTTGTCTTGGCGCTACGTCAGAACTCATTGATCTCTCCCCCTGTCACTCGCTGATTAAGTAGTATCGGCGGCGCGGATCTTGAGGACCACTTCCTATCTCGGTGACCAATCCTCGCTCCACGAGCGATGCTAAACGGGTCCGAACTGTACGTGGAGAAAACTTTATCTGCTTGGAGATTTCCGATGTCGAAAGTCCGGTCTCAAGATTAGCGGCGAGCGCGGATAAAATCGCCTCGTCGCTTGCGTCCTTCGTTGACGCACGGTGCGCAATAGTTGAAAGCGTTACACGGAAATGCGTTCCAATCTCCTCGAAGCGGGGCGCATCTAATCCGCGTTCTTGACATGCGGCTGTCATACGCTGAATCCCGCTTCCCCATTGCTCGATGAGTCCCAATTCTTGAAAAACGCGGCCAATAACCCGGTTGCGAAGTTTTGAAATGCCCTTCTGAATGTCTTCGAGGGTAAGTCCGAATGGAAGCAGACCAGGATTTTCAATCTCTAGGCGGTCATCAAAGAGAGCGACACGGATAGGTGCTCCTCGTTGGGCATAGTCCGCATGGACGATGGCATTCATCAGTGCTTCGCGGACGGCAACAATCGGTAAGGTCCAAAGGTCCGTTCGCTTCATGGCTCCGATGACAGCTTCGCGGGTCATGTGCTTCTGCAAAAAAGCAACTACTTCCTCAGCGGCGCCAGGAAAATACGAACGCACCTCCAGAGAATCGAGAATCCGGCGTTTGTCGCTGCCCGCAAACCTGCCTACCTGAATCCAGGCATCCGGGTAGTGATCCAGCCGATCTACACCAAAGAGCAATACACCGCCGACCGTTGGCACGATTCGTCCCTGATAGCTCATCACGATCTTCAGCGTTTGCAGATCCCGTCGCGCCAGCTTGCGTACCGGTTTGAAGAACTCGGAAGCAGCTCGGAAGTCGATGGCTTCCGAGTTCATATCTGGCTCCGGCTGTTCATCGAAAGAGGCAACCTGGCTATAGCGCCGCATTTCCTCGATCAGTACAAGATCGGCCCGCCGATTGGTCGAACCCACCCGGACGAAGGTACCGTTTTCCGTTCCCAGCCGATTCAGAGAGTGCGGCCGGTTGGCACTCGGGTAAACCTCCACCGCCAATATCTGGGCCTTTCTCCAGGACATGATTTCAATCGATGGAATCAATTTGGGAGAAATGCTGTCAGCAATCAAGCTGGCAAGTCGCTCTTCTTCTGCCAATACCTTTGGGAGTCCTTTAACGTCTTTCGTCCCGTCTTCTATCCCAAGCACAAGGACTCCGCCAGCGGTATTGGCAAACGCCACAATCGTTTTCAGCACATTTTCCGGTGAGGACAGATCACGTTTGAATTCAAGCGTTTTGCCCTCGGGCCGGCTAAGCAGGGTAATCAGGTCCATACTCGGTATTCTACTCGGAAGCACTCTACGGATGGAACCTTCCGAGTTCGCAGACTCACAATTTTGTCTGACCGCTTCAAAAACAGACGGTGAACAATCGGCTCCACGTCTCGGTTTCTCTCTGACCTCTTGTATAGAAGGCTCATCACTTAACAATTGATAAATACGAAAGCCCTTCCGCTTTGAATCTTTGGGGAAGGGGCCCCTTCCCTGGTTTCAGCCGTCGATGGTGCTGGCGTCTTCCACCACCTATCCCAGCGGGCCTGTCTCCTGCCCGCAACGCCGCCCCTGAAAAGCAATGCGGTGCAGCCTTCGGCTGGACCACCGGTTCGACATTCGTTTCCCGGCGAACTCTAGGCTCCGTTCGGCTCCTTCTGTCAACTCCGTTTGTGCAGCTCCGCGCGGCATAAAAACCGCCGTGCTCGCTTCCGCGCCCCTTGCGGGCTTCGGGAGTTGACAGCGCCTCTCTGCGCCAAATTCGCCAGTCATGAAACGAATGTCTTTTTTTAGCCCTCCCAGGGCTCAAAAACGGCAAATCCAAACGCAGAAGGAGCACGAATCATGCCTTACACCAGCAGCAACACCACCTCGCCGCACAGCAAAAATGCGGCGTTTCAGAGCCAATCACCCTACCAGCAGCGGACGACGCAGAAGGATAACCCCACACAGAAACTCATCAAGCAGGCCGTGGACTTTTTACTCCAGCAACTCAAGGAAGGCAAGAGCGAAACGCTGACCGCTTATCTCGGCGCAATGGCCCGCTTCCATAAATACAGCTTCTTATGTTAAGCACAACATAA
>Ga0224531_1000028_pt1 | contig 101345 bp, 83 predicted proteins | sample CBST100metaG_FD_179876 | JGI IMG/M metagenome (GOLD analysis project Ga0224531, IMG submission 179876) | Peat soil microbial communities from Stordalen Mire, Sweden - C.B.S.T100 | ecosystem: Environmental > Terrestrial > Soil > Wetlands > Peat | place: Sweden: Norrbotten County, Stordalen Mire...
CGGCTCCAATCCCGTTTCCATGGTTGGCTCCATCGTTCCTGCCTCAGAGGTCTCGCTCCTCCTGCTTGTACCAACCTCCAAAGAATAAAACCGAAATCAAATGTGCGAAAAATATCGTACGTTATCACAGGCATTTGGAGCGCAGGTGCCGCCGACAAGCGCCGCCGCTGGGAAGTGGATTGGCCTCATGCCTGTGTAATTGCTCTCTTGGTTTACTCGATCTGAGGTTGCCTCGATCAGCAGTAATTTCTCCCTAAGAAACCTACAATAAGAATATTTTAATAATTAGCAAAAAGATAGAAACTGATGTATGGTCGTCGGGAAATACTGCTTGGCGTGAGTCTATGCGCGGACTAAGTAAGTATTATTGAAGCGCGCTAGCTGAAGCAAGTCTGCTATTTCCAATAACATCGAAGCTAAATAACTCTTCCTGAGTAAAAACAGGTTCGCGTTTATTCCCGATTGCATTTGAAAAATACCTGATCGGCGAGCCAAAAATTCCCATTCGAGGTGCAGAAACGCATGTTTTTAGGTAACCCTGTGGCCGTATCTGCCGATGAAGGGTGCAGATTGCCGTTAATGCCCCCCGTAATCCACGGGGAAATCCCCTCAATCCTCCGGCACGCGGCGCAGTTCAATCTACTCATAATGGGCCCATACACGAAGGAGCTTTCATGGCATTAACAGTTCTCGTCGTGGATGATTCGGTCACGATGGTGTTGAGTCTGAAAACGACTCTCGCTATGAATGGCTATCAGGTGGAGACTGCTGGTAATGGGCGGGAAGCTCTCGACAAGCTGAAAACAGGATTCAAACCAGCGCTGATTCTCACCGATATTAACATGCCGGTGATGGGCGGAATGGATCTGATTCGTAACGTGCGCGCCTTGCCTGGGTTGAAGTTTGTTCCTATTCTGACGCTAACCACGGAAAGCGATGCGGCCAAGCGCAGCGAGGGAAAGATCGCGGGAGCGACCGGCTGGCTGGTCAAACCCGTGTCAGGAAACGATCTTGTGGCCGTGATGAAAAAAGTCCTGCCAGGAGCGTAAATTCATGTCCACCGCTGCAATAACAGCTGATGCAACAACAGCATCTCTTCAAAACGCACATCTTCATGCGCTCAATCGCGAGGCACGGGAAGATTCGCATATTAATTGGCGAGGGATCGAGAAGCGATTGTTGCGCCAAACCATCATCGGCTTAGGCAGTGTTGCTGCGCTTTGGATGGTTTGTTTCCATGCCTTCGGCCAATTCTTCTTTCCGTATTCAGGCGCTGCTGGCGACTGGTTGCTCGGTTTCCTTCTTGTGTCTTTGCTGGTAATGCTGTGGTGGAATTTGCAGACAGCGCACAACGCGGTTGCAGAACTACAAAACCTTGGCGGCATGGATACTGACGAACGCTCGCGCTGGATCGAGAAAGACGAAGCTGTTGGCGCCGACATGCAGGATTCGCGCCTTTACATCGATGTGCTGCGCCAGCATATTGGCGATTCGTTGGCCGAATCCGAGCGCGAGGTCATATCCGTCATCGAACAGTTAAGTCATCTGATCGAGCGCTCCAATCAATTAAAAGGAAATATCGCGCACTCCGTTGAGAGCGGCAAGAATCTTACCGCGGTAACGCAGAAGCGCGTTGGCGCCAATAAGGAACTGATCTCCGCCATTGATTCGCAGTTGGAAACGCAATTGACGGAGACGCGCTCCAACTTTGAGCGTATACGCGGTCTGGCCGGCGAGGTGTGCGCTCTGACGCCGCTCATCAAGGTCATCACCAACATTGCGCAGCAAACGAATCTGCTTGCCCTTAATGCGGAGATCGAGGCAGCCAGCGCCGGCAGCGCTGGACGCGGTTTCGCCGTCGTGGCCATGGAAGTGAGGAAGCTCGCCGTACGATCGACCGAGGCCGCGACAGAGATCTCGGAGAAGATTAACTCCACTTGCAAGAAAGTTGATACGGAGCTGAAGAGCGCGCAGGAGCTGCTGAAGCGTCAGGAAGCGAACGCCTCCACCAGTCACCTCGTCGGTGATCTGGATTCTATGCAGCAGGAATTTTCCAGCAGTAGCAAGTTATTGCTTGACGTGATCTGCAATGTGGAAACAAGTTATGGAGAAATCGTCGAAAGGTTGTCAACGGCGTTGGGGCACATTCAGTTTCAGGATGTGATGCGGCAGCGGATGGAACACGTGCAGCAGGCCTTGGCGGATATGCAGGATCACCTGTTGGAATTGGTTGCATTGCCCCGCGATCCTGCCTGGGATGGCTGTCTGCAACGAACCTTCAAGAGCATTCTGAAAGCTCATCTCGATCAGTACAAGATGGCTAGCCAAACGATCACGCATATGGCGATTTCGGGAGGCAAATCCAGTGCCGATCACAGCGCGCCGGCAATCGAGCTGTTTTAAGGTGGTCGTGCACAAAACATTGCAGGCGTCTTCCATTTTCGCTTTGAGTTAGTTAGAGGGCGATTTTGATTGAGTGTTCTACCAGGGAATCGCCGTGAAGGCGCACGAGACTAAGCGCCGAATAAGTGGGATCAAAGCCGCGAGGTTTAGCGGCGGAAAGGAACTTTTCTGTGACGAAACTGGAAGATGCAGAGGGTTTCTTAGACGAATTTAATCTTTCCGTAGTATTTTTTACGCGGAGATTGCATCAAGACGAGCGATGAAACCGAGCGCCGGCGGTTTGCTGGCGCAGCAGGACAAAAGGCCGGCCACAGAGCATCTTCCGCAAGCACCGGCGCACCGCGAAGCTCCTCTTCCTCTCCTCGCATATTGATCGCGGCGTATCCAGGGCCATTTCAATTCCGAATCGCAGTCGCCGAAAAGAGCGACGCGGGAGCTGTTTTCCCAACTGAAAGCTGCGTTGACTAATGACGCAACCTGCGACAGGGGTGGTGAGCGTGGGCATCGTATTAAGTCAGGAAACCGATTCGAGCTTGATTTGTATCGACGAGGCGGCCGATATTGCCGTGGCCTCAGAGCTGAAGGCTGCGCTTCTTCTGGCGCTGGAAGCGGGCAAGGGAATTCGTGTTTCTCTCAATGCCGTCACGGATATGGATGTCGCGGTCTATCAGTTGTTGTGGATGGCGCAGCGGCAGGCCCAGCAAGCAGGCACGGAATTTTCCATCGCCGATCCTCCGCCTCTTCCCGTAAAGAGCGCCTTGGCGGAGATGGGACTCGATGGGCTCTTTGGTGAGTAAGCGTAAGACCGGCAAAAAGCAATAGATATGGGGTTCGGGCCAAGAGATCAAGGTGGGTACGAGCCATGACGCAGTCCGTTTCAGGCAATGCCGAGCAGTTCAAGCACAGCTTCCGCGAAGAAGCGCGGGAGATTTTGACTGATCTGGAATCAGCTCTGTTGGAGTTGAACGAAAATCGCGGCGACACCGAAGTCGTCGGCCGTATCTTTCGCGGTCTGCACACGATTAAGGGATCGGGCGCGATGTTCGGCTTCGAACGTTTGGCCGCCTTCACCCACGACCTGGAAACCGCCTTCGATCTAGTGCGGAACGGCCGCCTGGAGACGAGCGCGGAACTGGTCGATCTTACCTTGGCCGCGCTCGATCAGATCGGCGCCATGCTCGATGAGGATGTAAGTGGCGCCGCGTCGGCCGATCCCGCGGCTTGCGCCCGCATCCTCGACAGCGTGCGGCGTTTGGCCGGTATAAAGGAAGTCGCTTCGCCGGTTAAGAAAAGTGCGCCGGCGGTCGCGCCTGTCGCTGGCGGTGGAAGGGCGAGAGGTTGGCGCATCCATTTCGCTCCCGGTCCCGATCTGATGCGCTACGGCGCCAATCTTTTTCTGCTGATCCGCGAACTGCGCTCCCTCGGCGGCTCTTCGGTCAGAGCCAATCTGGATGCCGTTCCGCTCCTTGCCGATCTCGATGAGGAACGCTGCTACATCTCATGGGAGATTGCTCTTACTACGGATGCGGATCAACAAGCGATCCGGGATGTTTTTATCTTTGTCGAGGATACTTGCGAGTTAAGCATCGAAGCGGAGGCGGAGAGCGCACCCGCGGCGGTGTCGATAGCGCCCCAAAGCGAGGCCGAGATCATTGCCAAGGCGCTTGCCGAGAAGCGTACGCCCTCGGCCGGCCGTCGCGTCTACGACAAGCCGGACAATGCCTCCAGCCTGCGCGTGCCTGCCGCGCGGCTCGATCAGTTGGTGAATCTGGTGGGTGAATTGGTTACCGTTGGAGCACGGCTGAGCGAGCTAGCCGGGCGATGTGATGATGACGAGATCGTTCAAGTCTCCGAAGAGATTGAGCGGCTGACGGCGGCATTGCGCGAGAACTCGATGAATATCCGCATGATGCCGATTCGCGGCACCTTCGAGAAATTCCGCCGGCTGGTGCACGATCTTTCGCGCGATCTGGGCAAGGAAGTTGAGCTGACGATCGAAGGCGCGGATACGGAGTTGGATAAAACCGTCATCGACCAGTTGGGCGATCCGCTGATGCACCTGATCCGCAACAGCATGGACCACGGCATTGAGCCAGCCGAGATGCGGGCGACTCGTGGCAAGCCGCGCATGGCCGCGATTCATCTCGCCGCCCGCTATTCGGGCGCCAGCGTGCTCGTTTCGGTCACCGACGATGGAGGCGGTATCGATGTCGAGGCCGTTCGCCGTCGCGCGGTGGAAAGAGGATTGACGACCAGCGAGGCGCAGTTAAGCGAAGCGGAGATTTTTTCCTTCATCTTCCAGCCGGGATTTTCAACCGCGCAACAGGTAACCGATGTCTCCGGCCGTGGCGTGGGCATGGATGTGGTGCGTCAGCGCGTGGAAAGCCTGCGTGGCACCATCGAGGTGACCAGCCGGACGGGAGAAGGCACCAGCGTGATTCTGCGTCTGCCGCTGACGCTGGCGATCATCGACGGGTTGCTGGTGACCGTCAACGGCGCCAATTTCGTGCTGCCGCTGACCGCCACGCTGGAGTGCGTGGAGCTGACGCGCCAGGATATCGAGCGGGCCAACGGCAAGCATCTGGCCAATGTGCGCGGAGAACTGGTTCCCTACATCCGGTTGCGCGAGCACTTCGGCATCGCCGGCGAGCCGCCGGCCATCGAGCAGATTATGTTTGCCGAAACCGCTCAAGGCCGTTTCGGATTTGTCGTCGATCAGGTCTTGGGCAATTGCCAGACGGTCATCAAGAATCTCGGCCGTTTCTACCGGCAGGTGCAGTTTATCTCCGGTGCAACGATCCTCGGCAACGGGACGGTGGCGCTAATTCTCGATCCCGAGCGGCTGATCCAGAACGCAATACGCGCCGAGCAGCGCAATGGCGGCGGTTCCCGCTCCCGGTACGGCGACGCTGGCATAGAGACAGTTTTAACGGCGGGAAGTGCGGACCGGATGCCGACGCAAGCTGGAGGGTGAATTTTCGTTTGTATCTTTCCACCGCCAGAGGGCTGCCCCCATGGCGGGCGGGGCTAACAATCGCGGATCAGGCAGAAATGGATTCAGAAATAAAGGGAGGGAATGCATGGGAACGGTAGTGGTTAGTGAGAGCCGGCGACTGCGTGAGGCCGGCAACGGACATCGGGGAAATGGTCAGGGCGTTCACGAGCGTGCCGCTAGCAGCGCTTCGCGGAATGACCATTCCGATCTTGTGCTCGAAGAGATCCAGCGCCTGGCGGGCGCCATCAAAGAGGGCCGCACGGGCGAGCGCGGCCGGGCTGCTCTGTTCGACGGCACACAGCAGAAGATTGTTCAGGGGGTCAACGAAATATTGGATGCGGTGGTTGCTCCGCTGAATGTAGCCGCCAGCTATGTCGACCAAATCTCGAAGGGCGTCGTTCCCGTCAAGATCACCGACAGCTATTCAGGCGACTTCAACACGATCAAAAACAATCTCAATGCGTGCATCGAAGGCCTGGACGGATTGATCGAGGCCAATAGCGTGTTGCAGCGGTTGTCAAACAACGATGTTTCAAAACAGGTGGAAGGATCTTATCAGGGGATCTTCGCCGAAGTAGCGACGGCGACCAATGGCGCGCTCGAACGCTTCAAACATGCGATCCGGGTAGTGGAACTGATTGGCGCGGGTGATTTCCGGCAAGAGATGGCCGCGCTGCAAAAAGTGGGCAAGCGTTCGGAAAACGATGTACTCGTTCCGGCGCTGCTCCAGACAATGGGGGCCATCGATGCACTGATCTCGGACGCCGCCAAGCTGTCCAATGCGGCGATCGAAGGCAAGCTGGCGACGCGCGCCGATGCCACTAAGCACCAGGGCGACTATCGCAAGATCGTCGAGGGCGTTAACAATACATTGAACGCGGTCATCGGCCCGCTGAATGTCTCGGCCGACTATGTGGACAAAATCTCGAAGGGTGCGATTCCGCCCAAGATTACCGACACTTACAACGGCGACTTCAACACCATCAAGAATAACCTCAACACCTGCATCGACGCCGTCAATTCGCTGGTCGCCGATGCCGTCGTGCTGTCCAAGGCCGCGATCGAAGGCAAGCTGGCGACGCGTGCCGATGCCACCAAGCACCAGGGCGACTACCGCAAGATCGTCGAGGGTGTTAACAATACATTGGACGCGGTCATCGGCCCGCTGAACGTCTCGGCCGACTATGTGGACAAAATCTCGAAGGGCGCGATTCCGCCCAAGATCACCGACACCTACAACGGCGACTTCAACACCATCAAGAACAACCTCAATACCTGCATCGACGCCGTCAATTCGCTGGTCGCCGATGCCGTCGTGCTGGCCAAGGCCGCGGTCGAAGGTAAGCTGTCGACGCGCGCCGACGCCACCAAGCACCAGGGCGACTACCGCAAGATCGTCGAGGGTGTTAACAATACATTGGACGCGGTCATCGGCCCGTTGAACGTGGCCGCCGACTACATCGACAAGATCTCGAAGGGCGAAGTTCCGCCGCCCATCACCGACTCGTACAACGGCGACTTCAACACCATCAAGAACAACATCAATTTACTTGTAGCGGCCATGAACGACGTGACCAAGGCAGCCGAAGAGATCGCCCACGGCAATCTGACGGTGGCCATTCGCGAGCGCTCGGTCGAGGACAAGCTGATGCAGGCGTTCTCGTCGATGGTGGCCGGCTTGACGCAGACGGTCGGCGACGTTCGCACCATCGCCAGTGAAGTGGCGGCGGCCAGCCAGTCCATCTCTACTGCCTCGGTGCAAGTCTCTAAAGGCGCCAGTTCGCAGGCGGCGGCAGCCGAAGAGGCCTCTTCATCGATGGAGGAGATGGTCAGTAACATCAAGCAGAACGCCGACAACGCGCAGCAGACCGACAAGATAGCCAACAAGAGCGCCAAGGACGCACAAGAGAGCGGCAAGTCGGTTCACGAGGCGGTTTCGGCGATGAAGGAGATTGCCGACAAGATCTCGATCATCGAAGAGATCGCTCGCCAAACCAACCTGCTGGCGTTGAACGCGGCCATTGAGGCGGCGCGTGCCGGCGAGCACGGCAAGGGCTTCGCGGTGGTCGCGGCCGAGGTGCGCAAGCTGGCCGAACGCAGCCAGAAGGCGGCCGGCGAAATCAATCAACTTTCGGCTTCCACGCTGAAGGTTTCCGAAAAATCGGGCGAGATGCTAGAAAAGCTAGTGCCTGATATTCAGCGCACAGCCGAATTGGTGCAGGAGATTTCTGCGGCCAGCAAGGAGCAGGACACTGGCGCCGAGCAGATCAACAAAGCGCTGCAACAACTGGAGCAGGTGATCCAGCAGAACGCTTCGGCGGCCGAGGAGATGGCCTCGACGACCGAGGAGTTGACCGGCCAATCCGAACAGCTAGTGGGTGCGCTCTCCTTCTTCAATACCGGAGAGGAAGAGAACGCGCGCGGACATAGACCAACTGCTAAGGCTGCGCGGTCGACGCAGGAAACGCAGACAAAGTTCGGTGGCCATAGCGTGGCGACCACCGCAAAACCGCATGCAAAAACGGGCGTCAATCTGCGGTTGAATGAAAAGCACGACGAGCTTGACACTGAGTTCGAGCGCTACTGACCGTTGCGGGCGGGCCGGGCAGGCCCGCCCCTGTCTTCAGGATCAGAGAGGAGTTGAGGTATGAGCGTAAGCGAAATCACGGAGACGCGGCAGTATCTGACCTTCAAGCTCGGCAACGAAATCTTTGCTACCGATGTCGCCAAGGTGAGGGAGGTACTCGATCTGACGCCTATCACGGCCATTCCGCGCACACCGGATTTCATGTCCGGTGTGATCAATCTGCGAGGGAGCGTCGTTCCGGTTGTCGATCTCCGGTTATGTCTTGAGATGTCGAAGACCGAGAACACGCGCAACACCTGCATTGTGGTTGTCGAGGTCATGCTAGACAACGAACCGATTGTGATCGGCGCGTTGGCCGATTCAGTCGAAGAGGTGATCGATCTGGAACCGGAGCAGATCGAGCCGGCGCCGCGTATTGGCGTCCATATTCGCACCGATTTCATTCGCGGGATGGGCAAGCGCGACACGCAGTTCATCATGATTCTCGACATCGATCGTGTCTTTTCGGCTGAAGAGATGATAGCTATGCGCGCGCAGGAATCCGCCAAGTCTCTGGTGGAAGCGGCGGCATAAGAGAGGAAATGGGGCGGTGTAACCGCCGCCCCACAAAACGCTATGAACGCACAGGAAGAGAGCATTTCCGCACAGGATTACGCTCGGCTCCGCGACCTGATTTACTCCGAAACGGGAATCTGCCTGAGCGCGGATAAGAAAACAATGTTGGAGGGGCGAATCAGGCGAAGGTTGAAAAGTCTGGCCATCTCCTCTTATGAAGATTATTGCGGTTACCTGTTTTCGCGGCAGGGGCAGAAGGAAGAATTGGTCCATCTGATCGATGTGGTGACGACCAACAAAACCGACTTCTTTCGCGAACCGCGACATTTTGATTTTCTCGTCGAGAAGGTGTTGCCGGCGTTGACTGCTTCGACAGCCGGCAAGCGGTCGCTACTGGTGTGGAGTGCCGGATGTTCCACCGGCGAGGAACCCTATACGCTGGCCATGATCCTGAACGAGTATGCATTCGCTCATGCCGGTTTCAGCTTCCGTGTATTGGCCACTGACGTTTCCACAACCGTGCTGGAAAAAGCGTCGCTGGGCATCTATCCCAGTGAAATCGTGCGGCCGGTGCCGGCCGCGCTCAAGCTCAAGTACCTGATGCGCAGTCGCGAGCCGGGCGCCAGCCGCGTACGTGTGGTTCCTGAGTTGCGCCGCCTGATCGAGTTTCGCCGACTCAATTTCATGGAAAGCAATTACGGCTTGACCGAAAAGGTCGACGCGGTTTTCTGCCGCAATGTACTTATCTATTTCGACCGGCCTACACAGCAGCGCATTTTAGGAAAGCTCACTCACTATCTTGTTCCCGGTGGGTATTTGTTTGTCGGTCACTCCGAGACGCTGCACGAACTGGATCTTCCGCTTACGCAAGTGGCTCCGGCTCTATATAGGAGAATCGATGCGTCGTGAGTCATGCGAGCTCTTGCCGGAGATTTATGTCTTGCCGGGAGAGTCGCATCTGGTTTCGCGGCCCATGGTCCTGCGTACGGTGCTGGGTTCCTGCGTGGGCGTTACCTTTCGCGTGCCCCGGCTAGGCGTTGGCGCGCTGTGCCATCCGATGCTGCCGCGTTATCCGGCAGAGCGCTCCGCCAAGCTAAACCGGGCTGCGGGCTGCCGCTATGTGGATTTCGCTATTCGCGATATGTTGTCGCAACTGGACGCGCTCGGGGCTTTGCGCACCGAGGTGCAGGTCAAGCTTTTTGGCGGCGGAGATGTCCTTCCTGTTGGCGACCAGGAATCCCGACGGCCGACGGTTGGCAGATTGAACTGTGAAGCAGCTCTGCGCGTGCTGGAAGAAGAAGGCTTAGCCATTGCTGCCTCCAAATTAGGTGGTATCTCAGGCGTACATATTCAGTTTGAAACTCGGACCGGAGAGGTTTTGTTGCGGCGGCTCGATTCGTAAGTGCAGCCAGAAAAAACAAGTTACCGGGAACTGCTCACCACATCTGGCGGTGCCGATAAAGATATGGAGGCAATTATCGTGAAAACGGACAAGATCCGCGTATTAGTCGTTGACGACTCGGCCGTTGTGCGTCAGACGCTCACAGACATCCTTTCCTCCGATCCAGAGATCGAGGTGATGGCTACGGCGGGCGATCCCTATGTAGCCGCCGAGCGTATCCGCGATCAGATTCCAGATGTGATCACGCTCGACATCGAGATGCCGCGCATGGACGGGCTCACCTTTCTTAAGAAAATTATGAGCCAGCATCCGATTCCGGTCGTCATCTGTTCCAGTCTGGCTGATGAAGGTGCGCAGAGCACGCTCAAGGCTCTCGAATATGGGGCAGTGGAGATTATCACCAAACCAAAAATCGGTACCAAACAGTTTCTAGAAGATTCGCGCATTGAGTTATGCCAGGCAGTTAAAGCCGCTGCTCAAGCGCGTGTGCGCACGCTTGGTCCCAGTCATGTCGTCGAGCCCAAACTGACCGCCGATGCCGTCCTTTCTCCAGCTACGAGCGCGATGGTTGAAACAACGGAGAAAATTGTTGCTATTGGCGCATCCACGGGCGGCACCGAGGCGCTCAAGACGCTGCTTGAAGCGTTACCCTCAGACTCGCCTGGAATCGTCATCGTGCAACACATGCCCGAGCTGTTTACGCGCGCCTTCGCCAACCGGCTCGACGGTTTGTGCGATATCACGGTCAAAGAGGCCGAGAGCAACGACAGCGTCATTCGCGGCCGCGCCTTGATCGCGCCCGGCAATCATCATCTGCTGCTTAAACGCAGCGGCGCGCGCTACTACGTCGAGATCAAGGATGGACCGCTGGTTTGCCGGCACCGGCCTTCGGTCGATGTACTTTTCCGTTCCGCAGCCCGCTATGCCGGGCAAAATGCGGTCGGCGTCATCCTCACCGGCATGGGTGACGACGGCGCGCGCGGTATGTTGGAGATGAAGCAGGTCGGAGCATATACCATCGCGCAGGACGAGGCGAGTTGCGTCGTCTTTGGCATGCCCAAAGAAGCGATCAAAATGGGGGCGGTCGACAAGGTGCTGCCGCTGCCTTCTATTGCCAGAGCCATGCTGGCTGCTTCCTCGCAAAATCTCGTCCACGGTTGATCGCGATTCTGTCAGAACCGCTTGCCACCAGCACGTCAATTTGAAGGCGCGCTGCAATTGGTGGCGCTGCATCGCGAATTGGCTTTGAGCGGCAAGATGGCCGGCCATCAGTTTAACGACGCTGTTTTGCGTGAAAACGTGATGACCGTCGAGATGCTGCGTGCCATACTCTGCGACTAGAGCGTTTTTACCAATAGCGTATAGAACCCAAGATCGCCGAGTTGACGCGAACAGCCGTGAGCGGCAACCTTCAGCACCATTCGGCACTCTACAGAATGGGTAAAAATGCTCTAAAACTGACACCTAAGTTTAAACCTCCTGGTGCTTTCTCAAAGGTCTGCCACCTGTCTCTATTGCTGCTGAAACGGCCTCATGCCGGCAATTGCAGTAATCTTTCATCATTACAAATGAACGCATTTCGCGCCCATTCGAGGACAAGAATGTCTCTCTGGATTGCCCTGCGTCTCGGGCGTAAGCCATGTGGTCGTCTTATCGTGGGACGGGCGGCGCATTGACATTCGGCGAAGGTTGGCATAGGTTGAAGTCATTCAGTCATCTATATGACTTGACACGCGACTGTTGGCCGCTTCGCACAGCGAAGATCGGTGCGTGAGTTGTCACCGGTATCGTGGCAAGGCGTACAACAAAAATGATCGTTTTCTGTGAGCGATTGAAGGTCAATTATGCTGAATTCTTTATTAATGGCGGTCAGCCGTCGCGTTTTTGTTTGCTCCCTCGTTTTAACGCTATTTGCATCTGGATCGCTCCGGATTCTTGCGCATGCTGCGGCAGCGTCGTCTTCCGTAAGTGGCGGTTTTGCCGCCATCGATGCCATCATGCAGTCGGCCGTTGACAGTGGGCAGATTCCAGGCGGCGTGGTGCTTATCGGCCATAATGGCCGCGTAGTCTACCGCAAAGCCTTCGGCTGGCGTGCGCTCGAACCCCAGCGCGAACCGATGACCGTGGATACGATCTTTGATTTGGCATCGTTGACCAAATGCATTGCGACGACGACCGCCGTCATGCAGTTGATCGAGCAAGGGCGCATACGGCTTAACGATCCGGTCGCCGTGTATCTGCCAGAATTCGCGCAAAACGGAAAAGGACAGATCACGATTCGCGAACTGCTTACACATTTTTCCGGTCTGCCGCCTGACCTGGATTTGAATCGCCCTTGGCAGGGCCGCGAGGCGGCCTACAAGATGGCGATGGAAGTTAGACCTGCGTATCCTCCTGGGGCGCGCTTCCTTTATAGCGACATCAATCTTGAAACGCTCGCTTTCATCGTGGAAAAACTCTCCGGTCAGTCACTGAATGAATACACGCACGCGCATGTTTTCGCGCCGTTGGAGATGAATGACACGACATTTCTTCCGCCTGCCAGTTGGCAGCCGCGCATCGCGCCAACGCAGTACGACGAACGCGGTAAAATGCTGCGCGGCACGGTGCACGATCCCACGGCGCGGCGGATGGGCGGCGTGGCAGGTCACGCCGGATTGTTTTCAACCGCCGACGATCTGGCGAAGTTTGCGCAGGAATTGCTGACGGGCGAAAAAATTCTGCATCGGATGACCATTGAAAAAATGTCGACGCCGCAGCAGCCGGCGACAGCGTCTAGCCTGCGTGGATTGGGATGGGACATTGATTCGCCATTTGCCAGCAATCGCGGTGAGTTACTGCCTGTAGGTTCTTTCGGGCATACCGGATTTACGGGTACTTCGCTGTGGATCGACCCGGTTACCGACACCTATGTCATCCTTTTAACCAATGCCGTGCATCCGAAGGGCGAGGGATCGGCTGTTTCGCTGCGCACGCGCGTGGCCAGCGCCGTGGTGCAGGCGCTTGATCTAACGGCGAGTGAAAGCGAAAAACTGCGTCTGGCGCGTATTACCGGCTACAACGAGTCGATGATGGCCGAACGGCGGATGACGGCGCGTAGCGGCGAAGTAAAGGTTGGCATCGACGTGCTTGAAGCGCACGGCTTCCGTGAACTCCGTCCTAATGTCGATCATCCGGTGCGCATTGGACTGGTGACTAACCAAACGGCCTATGACGCGCATGGCAAGCGCACGGCGGATCTGATTGCGCACGCTCCTGGCCTAAAGCTGGTTGCGATCTTTAGTCCCGAGCATGGTATTGCCGGCAAACTGGATACCACGGTGATCGGCGACTCGCGCGACGAGGTTACCGGCGCGCCGGTCTACAGCATCTACGGCGACACGGACGCCAAGCGCCGGCCGACTGCCGGGCAACTTGCTGGAGTTGATGCAATCGTCTACGACATTCAGGATATAGGTGTGCGCTTTTACACTTACGAGAGCACGCTAGGTTATTTTCTTGAAGCGGCGGCCAAAGCAGGCAAAGAGATGGTTGTGCTCGACCGGCCGAATCCGATTGGCGGCGTGTACGTGCAGGGGCAGATTACCGACGCGGGCAGCGAATCGTATGTTAGCTACTGGCGAATTCCAGTGCGTCATGCAATGACGATCGGCGAGCTAGCACGGCTATTCAATAGCGAGCGGGCAATCGGCGCAAAACTGACAGTTGTTCCCATGGCTGGATGGATGCGCGGCGATTGGTTTGATTCGACTGGTAGAGTGTGGATTGATCCTTCGCCGAATATGCGTAATTTGACTGAGGCTGAACTTTACCCCGGTATTGGAATGATCGAGGGCGCGAATATCTCGGTGGGCCGCGGTACTGACACGCCATTTGAGTTAGTGGGCGCGCCGTGGATCGACGCCGCAACTCTAGCTGCATATCTTAACGCGCGCCAGATCGATGGCATCCGTTTTGTCGCGGTCAACTTCACGCCGAGTAGCTCCAACTATGCGAATCAACAATGCGGCGGTGTAAATCTCGTCGTCACCAACCGCGAGGCGCTCGACGCGCCGGAGTTGGGGCTGGAGATTGCTTCCGCGCTTCATAATCTATATCTTGATAAATTCAAGATTGCCGATCTGGATGAACTGCTACGCAATAAAGTTACGCTCGATGCGCTAAAGATCGGTCAGGATCCGCGCCGCGTTGCCGAAGGTTGGCAGGATGCGATCAATGACTTCGAGAGCGTGCGTGCGAAGTATCTACTCTATTAATGGCGCTATGAGCGGCGCAGGGCATATGGAGGAATCGAAAGTGCAGATTAACCGTAAGGGATTGAAGTTCGGCTCGTTGCTGCTGGCCGCGGCGGTGGCATCGCCATGCATTGCCGCGCCGCCTGTTCATCTTGATCCGGCGGGCGAACAATGGGCCGCGGAAACGTTGCGCGCAATGACGGTTGAAGAAAAAGTTGGGCAGATGGTTATGGTCTGGGCGAAGGTCCAGTTCATGAACGAAAACAGTCCGGAGTATGTGCGTCTGCATGAAGAAATCGAAAAATATCATCTCGGCGGTTTCGGCGTAACGGTTCCTACCGACGGCCCATTGTTGATCGAAAGCGAACCGTTGGAAGCGGCAGCGCTCACTAACCGTCTGCAACGCGACTCGAAATATCCGCTAATTATTGCCGCGGATTTCGAGCGTGGCTTGTCGATGCGTCTCATCGGGGCGACGGCTTTTCCCGCCGCCATGGCCTTCGGAGCGGCGCAAGATACGGAACTGGCGCGCAATTTCGGCCGCATTACCGCGCTGGAATCGCGCGCTATCGGTGTGCACTGGAACTGGTTCCCGGTTGCGGACGTCAATTCCAATCCCGCTAATCCAATCATCGACACGCGTTCTTTTGGCGAAGATCCGGCGCGGGTGAGCGCAATGGCGACGGCTTATATCGAAGGCGCGCATGAAGGCGGTTTACTCACTACGGTCAAACATTTTCCCGGTCATGGGGATACGGATTCGGATTCACATCTAGCGCTGGCCCGTGTTACGGCGAATATGGAGCGGCTGCGCAGTGTTGAGTTGGTTCCATTCCGCGACGCTATTGCCGCCGGCGTGGATTCGGTGATGGTTGGTCATCTTCTTGTTCCGGCGATCGATCCCGATCCTAATCGTCCGGCCAGCGTTTCTCCGCTTGTGATTACGGATTTGCTGAAAGGGCAACTTGGCTTCAGCGGCGTAGTTGTTACCGACGCTTTGGACATGGCTGGACTTATGAGCGTCTTTTCGGGAACGGATGCCGAGATTTCGAGCGCAGAGGCCGTGGCGGCGGTAAAGGCCGGCAGCGATATGATCATCATTCCGAGTGATCTCGATGGTGCTTATCGCGGTCTGCTTGAAGCAGTAAAGCGCGGCGAAATTTCGCAGGTGCGAATCGACGAGAGCGTGCTGAAGCTACTGCGCATGAAAGCCTCGGTCGGCTTAAACCAAAACCGTTTTGTCGATCTTGCCGAAGTGCAAAAGCAAGTGGCGCGGCCAGAGAATATGGCTTTTGCTCAAAGCGTGGCCGATCGCGCCGTAACTCTGGTTAGCGACGTCACCAAACAGATTCCGCTGGAGAGGCCACGCGCAACCGGCGCGCAACAGAGCATCGCTGCAGTCATCTTTTCCGATCGCCCCGGCGGTAGCGACGGCGCTCGCGCCTTTGCCGCCGAACTGAGCGAGCGCGCTCCGGAGGCATCGGTGTTTTTTATCGATGCCACGAACGCGAACGCGATTTCGGCCAGCGTACTGAATGCAGTGCAAGGCGCAACGAAAGTAATTGCCGTGGCCGAAGCGGTTCCCAATCCGAGGCGCACAACAAAGGGGCACACGGATGGCTCAGTTAGTCTCGATTCAGGGCCCATGCAGTTACTGTCGGAAATCGTTAAGATAGCGGGAACCAAAACTGTCGTGGTCGCTTTCGGCAATCCTTATACGGGAGCTTCGATTCCTGGCATTCAAACCTATCTGTGTACCTTCTCAAATACCACGGTTTCCGCGTCGGGAGTGACTGCGGCGCTATTCGGAGAAATTCCCATCCATGGCCGTCTGCCGGTATCGATTCCCGGCTTTGCGGCGCGTGGATCGGGCTTGGATCGTAGCGCGGTTGAGAAACACTCGCAGCAGTAAAGGCGCAACGCGATGATCTCCATTCATCCATCCCTTTACGAACTGCGGCCGCTATACTTTGCAAGGCATAATGTGGAGGCTGGAATGTTTTTGAATAAAGCGCTGTGCGCGCTGCTGTTATTTGCGGCTTCAGCCGATGCGCAGCAGTCCGCAGCCCGGCCCGATGCGGTGGTGGCAAAGCCGGTGGCGAATATGTATCGCGAGGCCTCGGATTCGAGCGATGTGGTTTCGCAGGCGATCTACGGCACGGGTGTAGCTCTTTTAAAGAGCGCATCAGGATGGGCGAATATTCGCACTGCCGACGGGTACACCGGATGGGTTGCGGCGGCGGATCTGCGAGGTCTCGATGGCGGTGCGTATGCTCCGGCGGGCAGAGTGGTTCGTGTTACGGAGATGAGCGCCAATATCTATAGCGAGCCCAATGTCGCGCGCCACGCGCCTTTGCTGCAACTGCCGTGGGAAGCGCGGCTGGAACCGACTTCCGGCGCGACGCAAGTCGACGAGCGATGGCTTCAGGTTAAACTTGTCGATGGACGCGTGGCTTGGGTGCAACGCGGCGACGTCAGTGCGGAGTTTTCGCCGCTGAGCATCAAGGCTGTGCTCGATTTAGCGCACAAATTTCTTGGCGTTACTTACACCTGGGGCGGCGTAAGCAGCTTCGGTTTCGACTGCTCCGGATTTACGCAGATGCTGGAGCGTCAGCGCGGGATCGAAATGCCGCGTGACGCCGATGTGCAAGCAGCATGGGACGGAGCCGTTGCTGTAGAGCGCAAGAATTTGCAACCGGGCGATCTGTTGTTCTTTGGTTCGGGCGCAACCAAGATCACGCATACGGGGATGTATTTGGGCGACGGAAAATTTATTCACGACACGACGCACGGCCATCCCGGAGTGCAGATTAGCCGACTTGACGACATGCCATGGACACAGCTTTTGGTCGCGATGCGGAGAGTGAAGCCATGAATCGGCGCGACTGTTTAAAAGTTGCCGGCGCGGCCGCGGTGCTTTCCCCTGGAGCTTTCGCTATGCCTTCTCAATCATCTTTGGAAGTATGTACTGTGCGCGCCGGATTGAAGCGGCTTGCGCTGCGCCACACTTGGACGACGACGATGTCATCGAGCGAATACCGCGACACCGTTCAGGTGGAGTACAGGCGCGGCGGTATTTCAGGATACGGTGAGGGCGCGCCGATTGTTCGCTACAAAGAATTTCCCGCGGCGGCAGCGCAAGCGATAGCGGCTATTGCCAACGAGGTTGAAACCGGCGATCCATGGAAGTATCGGAAACTGCTTGCCCGCGCGAAGCAATCGTTGGGCGAAGGGCAGCACGCAGCTATGGCTGCCGTCGATATCGCTGTTTTCGATTGGCTGGGCAAAAAACTCGATCTACCGCTTTACCGGCTATTCGGATTGGACCCGGCTGATGCGCCGGTCACGGATTTTTCCATCGGCATCGACACACCTGAGATCACGCGCCAGAAGACGCGCGAGGCGGAAGATTTTCCAATTCTGAAAGTGAAGGTGGGACTGAAGAGCGACGAGGAGACGATTGCCGCGGTGCGCAGCGTGACCAATAAGCCGATTCGCGTGGACGCCAACGAGGGATGGACGGACAAGGAGGAGGCCATCCGCAAGATTAACTGGCTCGAGTCACAGGGCGTGGAATATGTGGAGCAGCCGATGCCGGCGCACATGCTGGAGGAGACTCGATATGTTCGCGGCAAGGTTCATCTGCCGATTTTTGCCGATGAGGCTTGCACCGATTTGACGATGATTCCCAAATTAACCGAGGCTTACGACGGAATCAACGTGAAGCTCGATAAGGCGGGTGGCATTCTTGAGTCGATCCGGTGGATTGAAGCGGCGCGCGCAATGAAGATGAAGGTGATGCTCGGTTGCATGGTTTCCAGTTCCTGTTCGATTACGGCGGCAGCGCATCTTTCACCGCTGGTCGATTACGCCGATCTGGACGGAAATCTGCTTGTGGCCAACGATCCATGGCGCGGTGTGCGCGTGGAGAAGGGAAGGCTGCTGCTGCCTTCCGGTTCAGGACTCGGGTTGATGATTGCGTCGTAATGCGAGTTGCATTCGCAGGGCGCGCGATTAGTTTATATGCGGATGAGTCGAATTGAATTTGCTTAAGGTGTGATAAAAATGCCGACGGACAAAAGAATGAAATCTCATGCATCGCCGTTGGACCGCAGAAGCGTGATTCCGCTTTATCGCCAGATTCAGCAGCGTCTGCTGAACCAGATTCAAAAGGGGCGCTTCAAGCTGGGGTGTCCGTTGCCGTCAATCGAGCAGATCGCCGCGCGGATGGGCGTTAGCCAGATGACCGTTCGCCAAGCGGTGCGCGCGCTATGCGAACAGGGCGTGATCTACAGCCGTCAGGGCAAAGGTACGTTCATTTCCGGCATCAAGCTGGAGCGGGATTTTCGTCAGGTACTTTCCTTCACCGAGGAGACGGCCGCGCGTGGTGCGAAGCCAAGTTCGAAAGTTTTGTCGTTTGACGTGCAACGGCCGAGCAACGAGGTGAGAAAGGCCCTGGGGTTGAGCGGCGAGGATAAGGTCTTTTGTCTGCGCCGGGTACGGCACGGCGATTCAGCGCCAATGGGAATCGAGTGCAGTTGTTTGCCGGTGACGCTTTGTCCTGGACTGATGGAAAACTTCGATCCGAAGGGATCGCTTTACGAGGAACTGGCGGAACAGTACGGGATTCAGGTGATGGTGACCGACGAGGTGGTCGAAGTGGGAAAGGCCAATGCCAAAGAGGCGCGCTTGTTGGAGATTGCGCCGCAGAGTCCGGTCTTTCTGTTTACCCGCGTTTCTTATCTTGAGAACGGTACGCCGATCGAGCATGTGCAGTCCATTTATTCCGGCGGGCGCTACAAGATCGTAAATCGCCTGATGCGCGGCAAGCGCGGGCAATTCGCGGTGACGTAGATTTGCACGAAAATGTCTTCGATTGCGCTTAGAGATCGCTAGATCGTTGAGCTTTTCCTGGAACCGTCAAGCGCCTCACGCCATTCCGGTGCACTCAATGCCCGCTTGTTAGCCGACCGATGTACACTGGCAATTGCCGATTTCGCAGGCATGAATCCATGCGTGCCGCGAAGGGAGACCCTCTTTCGATGAGCGAAGACGAAAACAAATCCCTTCCTGAAAATGCCTATCGCCCGCTGTGCTCTGGCGAATCCTATCGGCCGATTGTGCCCACCGATGCCCGCGTTCCAGAAACGACCGCGCGCGCCATCCTCTGGGGTGTTCTTTTTTGCGCTCTCTTTTCCGTCGCCTCGGCCTATTCGGCGCTAAAGGTCGGCCAGGGCATGGAAGCCGCGATTCCCATCTCGATTCTCACCATCGGCTTGGCGCGGCTCTACAAGCGTCGCTCCACGCTACTGGAAAATGTCATCACGACTGGCATCGGCGGCGCTTCGGCCAGCGTCGTTGCCGGCGCGGTTTTCACTTTGCCGGCCCTCTACATCCTGCATCTCGATCCGCACCCGGCACAGACCATCTTCATCTGTCTGGCTGGCGGCTGCCTCGGCGTTCTTTTCCTGATTCCGCTACGCCGTTACTTCGTGCGCGAGATGCACGGCCAATTGCCTTTCCCCGAGGCTACGGCTATCACCGAAGTTCTCGTCACTGGAGAAAAAGGCGGCACGCAGGCCCGCTTGCTGCTTGAAGCCACCGGTATCGCCGCCGTCTACGATTTCTTCGTTACCACCTTTCACGTCTGGAAGGAGTATCTCGACTTCCAGTTCATTCCGGTGGTTCACACGCTAGCCGACCGCGGCCGCGCTGTCTTCGGTTTCGATGCCATTGCTTTTATCCTCGGACTCGGCTATGTGATGGGTCTGTCGAGCGCCATCGTCTTCTGCGCCGGCGGCGTCTTTTCCAACTTCGTTTTAACGCCGCTGATCTGGTTTACCGGCAGCCACATAAGCACGGCAATCTATCCGGGCGTGACGCCAATCTCTCAGATGTCGGCTCTGGAAATCTATCGCAACTACGTGCGCTTCATCGGCGTTGGCGCTATTGCTACGGCGGGAATCGTCGGCGTGCTCAAGTCGCTGCGCGTGATTGCCGGTTCATTCGGCATTGCGCTGCACGCCTTCCGCCACGGCGAAGCGCCGCAAACCGATCGCACCGATCGCGACATTCCCATCTTCTCGATTCTGCTTGGTGTCGTCATCAGCGCGCTGGCATTGGCGATCTTCTTCGGTCGCTTTCAGGTTTCCTGGGCTGCCCTCGTTATCGGTTTGGCGCTCACGCTCGTCTTCTCCTTCTTCTTTACCTCGGTGGCCGCCAACGCTATCGCCACTACGGCCAACAATCCGGCCTCCGGCATGACCATGCTTACTATCATTATCTCGGCGGTGGTGCTCGTCAGTTTCGGACTCTCGGGAACGACAGGCATGTTTTTCGTGATGGCCATTGCTGGCATGGTTTGCACGGCTCTGTGCGTCTCCGGCCAGGCGATCACTGATTTGAAGACCGGCTATTGGCTCGGCTCCACGCCCGCCGCGCAGGAAAAGGTCAAATTCATCGGTGTCGTTACCGCTGCCGTTACCGCCGGTCTCACCATCGTCCTGCTGGCGCACACCTTCCAGTTCGGCGAAGCCGTGCCCGGCGATCCGCGCCAAGTGTTGGCCGCACCGCAAGCCTCGATCATGAAGGCGCTGGTCTTCGGTTTCATGAGCCGCCAGCCGGTAGCCTATCTGCTCTTCGGCGTCGGCGCCGTCGTTACCCTGGTTATGGAAATGCTCGGCAAATCCTCACTGGTATTTGCTCTTGGCATGTATCTGCCGCTAGGGCTCACTTCGCCGATTCTTGCTGGCGGCCTGTTATCGCATTTCGTCAACCGGCGCGCGGAAAAATCCGGCGGCGCGCGCGGCGATCGGATTCGCAACCGTGGTGTCATTCTCGCTTCGGGCCTGATGGCCGGCGGCGCGCTGGGTGGCGTTTTCGGCGCGGCGTTGCGCCTGATTCCCGGTTTCAGCGAAGATCTGATTCGCACGCCCTTCTACTCGAATGAACCGCTTTCGCAATCCATCTCCGTGTTGCTCTTCGTCGGTTTGTGCATCTTCATCTGGAAAACTTCATTGAAAAAGGAAAAGGAATAGGCCATGGATCAAGCTGGAAAATTCGTTGCGGACGCCGTTCTCGCCATAGATACGCTGTGGGGCGGAGATGTGCTTTGTGCTTCAGGCACGGGCCGGTTTATCGCCGACTCCTGGTTTTCCGATGAACCGTTGCCTGCCGCTTATACGCATTCTTCGGCGGCGCGACTGCGGCAGTGCGGCGGCGTTGCCGATAAGCCTGCTAATCGCGAAGCGGCCGTCGAATATCTGCGCCACATCGACCTGCCCGCGGCTATCGCCGGAATGCGTGCAGAAGCGGCCAAGAGTAGCGGCTTGCGCGGCGCAAATCTGGAAAGTCTGTCCCTCTGTATCGAAGTCATGTTCGATCTGGCCATGGAAACCATCGGTCAGGGAAAATCCGTTCCCTATGCACGTTCCGTTGAAGCCTCCACCGGCAAACCGCCCGCGCCCTCGCGCCCCCATGCCCGTCGCGATCGCATAGCAGAACTACTCGCCCGCGCCGGCCACGATCCCGCTCATCGCGGCGGGCTGCTCGATGCCGCCGACGCTTGGCGGCGCGAGCGCATCACTCCCTTGGCTTCGGTGCGCGCGCTCGGTGTTGCGGTCATTTCGCATTTCAATGCGCTCAGTGCCAAAAATCTTCTTCCATATTTGCCGTCGGAATTCAAACCCGTGCCTCGCGCGAATATCGATTTCCTCCCTATCAAGGATGCCTGGTTCTCCGGCTCGATGAACTACATCGGCCGCGCGCGCACCGATCAAGGCGCGCCACTTTACGAGGCGACGTATGAGGTCAATGCCTCGCTGCAAATCTCCTATCCCGAGTTCGAGCAACTCGTCAGCCATGAGGTCGTTCCCGGCCACGTAACCACCTTCGCTTACCTGCAAAATCTCTATGTGCGCAACAAGGTTGGTTTCGAGGCTTCCGTACCCACCATGAACACTCGCGCCGCTACGCTCTACGAAGGCATTGCCAACAACGCCATTCTCATTGCGCACGGCGTTACCGAAATCGACCAGTTGCCCGACGAGGATTTGCAGATCGGCGTATTGTTGGCTCTGTTGCAGGACGACGCCAAAAATCAATCTTCTTATCTGACCTGGGGCGAGGGGCGTCCGCAGGCGGAGGTGGCCGCCGAACTGCGCCGCGATTATCTGGTTAGCGAGGAGCGCGCCGATAAGCTCTCCGGCGCCTGGGGTCGCCATCCGCTGTTGGGCCGTATGTATCTGCCTGCTTATCGCGTGGGAACCGAGAAGGTGGCCGAGCTACGCCGCGCCTATCCTCCGGAGCGCGTGCTTCCCGCGCTCTACGGCTGTGAAGGCTTGGTTGACATTGTGACAATCGATCAGGTCTTACGCCGTTGAAATGAAAGGGACCAGCAGTTAGAGCATTTTTACCATTGGTGTATAGGGATTAAAGAGCGCCGAGTTGACGCGAAGATCCGTGGGCGGCAACCCTCAGCACGATTCGGCACTCTACAGAATTGGTAAAAATGCTCTAAGCAAATCGGAGGGAACAAGACTCCTCGTTACTTTCGCCCGTCTCGATACCATCGAGAATCTTGCGCATTTTTATTACATCGTCTGTCGTGATTGAGCAAGATGAGCTGTTCGGTCCGACCGCGAAAATCGTGTCCGTGCTCAGGCTCGGAGTTGATGGAGCCGTTTGTGAGCGCAGCGAGGAGTGAACTTCGTGTATGCCCGAGGTTTGAATAAATTCTTTGACATTCGAGTACCGAATTCCACCTCCGCCCAAGAAGGTGATTCTGCCTTTTGCCGCTTGAACCAGCCGCGCAAGCCTTCTTGCGCCATTGATTCCTCCGTCTTGACCGCCGGAGGTAAGAATGCGGCTGGCGCCAAGAGCAATCACGTCATCGAGAGACCGATTGAGATCTTTTGATACGTCAAAGGCGCGGTGGAAGGTAACTTGCATGGGCTGCGCTAAGACGATCAATTTGCCCGTTCGGTCCATATCAACCGTTCCGTCTTCCCGCAAAATGCCGGTAACGACGCCGTCAGCGCCCAGATCACGGGCGCGGCGGATATCGTCGCACATGACTTCGAATTCGGATGCCGAATAACAAAAGTCACCCGCGCGGGGGCGAATCAAAACAAATAAGCCAAGTGGAATGGCCGCGCGCACGGCATGAATAAGCCCCGCACTGGGTGTGATTCCACCATTCTGTAAAGCCGAGCAGAGCTCTACGCGGTCTGCTCCGCCGGCATGTGCCGCAACGCCGGATTCTACGCAAGTTATACAAACTTCAAGAGCAATAGACATTGGATAAAGTCACCTTACTTAGTTTTGTCTTCGAGCGTTTTTTTTTGCATCCTATCGCGCGCCGCATGTCTTGATAAAGGAAAGTGCCAAGAGACGAGGCAAGTGAATCACTCACAAAAAAAGGAGGAGAAATTTATCCGCCAAATCTCGCGCAGACTCGACCAGCGAAAACTCAAGTTATAAACAACTACCAGTCAAATTTAACTGGAAATCATCACCGCAATGGCCAGCAAAATATTCTGTAAATTGATGCAGAGTATCTGTTTACTCCTTTATCTTTTCTGTCGGTTATCTGAGAATAAGCTGGACATTAGAAAGGCCAAAATATCAACTTCCAAAATGCTTTAAACACAACAATTGTGTCTATAAAAATTCTAGCAGAAAACGATTGATAATTACATTTTGACAATCTAAATTTACTCAAACATCAAGAGTGCCGTTCTGTGCATAGTCAAAATGATAAAATTATCGTTAAACGCGTGCAAAATAATCGGTTATGCAAAGAGACGGGCGCATAATCGCGGGCTGTGCATTGAGGTTAAAATGCCAATTCATTCCATCCGCACGTTATTCTGATGGCATTCGAAGAAACTGTAGATTTTTATGCGCATGACCTTCTCGGAAGATCGAACAAAAACGATCGTGCTACTGCGTTTGTGACACATTTTGGCGAGAAGTTTCAGACGGGGCAACTCCAGGCATGACGGTGAAGCAGTTTACCTCCGGCGATTGCAAGCCATGGCGACGCACCTGAGATCGGCGTGTAGTGGCAGTGGAGATTAGACGGATTTTTATCGGCAGGAAAGAGATGCGGGCACGAATACAGCACGAATACAGCACAAGTACAGAAGGAGCCGTAGATGAATTATAAAAGTGGTTTTCTCTTTGCAGCGTTGTTGACTTCCGCGTTGCTAGGTAATGCGCAAGATCGGGCGCGGAGCGAGGCGGCCAAGGCGCGCGCGCAAGAAATCGTTCGCCAGATGAGCTTAGACGAGAAGATCGCTCAGGTACACGGGATCAGCGATTCGATTCACTATCGGTATGTTCCCGGTTTGGATCGGCTGGGCATTCCGGCGCTCGTGGTGACGAACGGGCCGGCGGGAGTGGGTCCGGGAGCGACGCTGTCTGAGGCGACCAAATCGCAGGCCAAGGCCACGGCCTTTCCGGCGCCGATTGCGCTGGCCGCGAGCTGGGATCTGGAGCTGGCGCGGCAATACGGTTTCATTACCGGCGATGAGACGCTGGCTTTGGGCAATAATCTGCTTGAAGGGCCCGATGTGAATCTCGCTCGCGTTCCGCAGAGTGGGCGGGTTTTTGAAGGGTACGGAGAGGATCCGTTGCTTTCGGCGCGCATGGCGGTGGCCAACATTCAAGGCCTGCAGAGCGCCGGCGTGCTGGCGAATGTGAAGCATTTTGTGGCCAACGATCAGGAGACGGACCGGGGAACGATTAACGGAATCGTCTCTGAGCGGACGCTGCGCGAAGTTTACCTGCTGCCCTTCGAGGCGGCGGTGCGCGAAGGGCGGACGGCGTCGGTGATGTGCGCCTATCCGCGCGTGAATGGCGACTACGATTGCGAAAACCTTCCGCTGCTGCGGAAAATGCTCAAGGACGAGTGGGGCTTTGACGGGTTTGTGACCACCGACTTTTTCGCGGCGCATTCGACCGTGCCCAGCGCGCTGGCCGGGATGGATCTGGAGATGCCCTCGGGTATCTACTATGGCGACAAGCTGAAAAAAGCAATTGAAGACAAGCAAGTTCCGGTTGCGGTACTCGACGAAATGCTGGTGCGTCGGTTTTCGAAGATGATCGAACTGGGGTTGTTCGATTCCAAGCCCGCGGTGCGCCCGATTCCGGCATTCGAGCATGGTGCGATTGCGCGATCGATCGCGGCGCAGTCCATGGTGCTTTTAAAAAATGAAGGTGGAATCTTACCGCTGGATCGGGAGAAGATTCAAAAAGTTGTGCTGATCGGCTCTCACGCTATGCACTCCATCACCGGCGGTGGTGGCAGTTCTCACGTGATTCCGTTGTATAGCGTGCAGCCGGTCGATGGAATTGAGGCCGCACTGCGCTCGCAAACCATGATCAAACTGCTCGACGGCTACGATATACCCGCGGCCGTGAAGGCGGCGGCCAAGTCCAACGTGGCGATTGTCATGGTTGGTGACGATGAAGGCGAGGATCACGACCACGCGATTACGTTGCCCGATGAGGTGAATCGTCTGGTGGAGGCTGTGGCTGCCGTCAATCCGCATACCGTGGTCGTGCTCAAGAGCGGTTCGGCCATCGTGATGCCGTGGATCGACAAGGTCCCGGCGGTACTGGAAGCCTGGTATCCGGGAGAAGAGGACGGCGACGCCGTCGCCGATGTTCTGCTCGGCAAAGTGAATCCATCGGGCAAACTGCCGCTTACATTTCCCGCGCGGGTGGAAGATACGCAGGCCGCGAATCGGGATTGCTATCCGGGAGACGGCAAGATCGTGCATTATTGCGAGGGCCTGAATATCGGCTATCGCAACTACCAGACTCATGGCGTAAAGCCGCTCTTTCCTTTCGGCTATGGGCTTTCATATACGACCTTTCACTTAGACGATTTGCGCGTTAAAAGATCGGCTGACGGCTTTGTTGCGCGGGTCCGCGTAACCAATACAGGGAAGCGCGCCGGAAGCGAAGTGGCGCAACTTTATCTGAGCTATCCGTCGATCACCGAAGGCGCGGAGCCGCCGCATCAGTTGAGGAGTTTTCAAAAAGTGCAATTGCAGCCGGGCGAAACAAAGGAAGTTGTGCTGGCTGTTGATCGGCGCGGACTTTCATGGTGGTCTGAAAAGCAGCATGGTTGGCAACTGGCCAGGGGTGAGTTTTTAATCGAAGTAGGCGATTCTTCTGCCGATACTCCATTGCACGCGAGTTTGGCGATCAAGTAATTTCTGCTTGAACGTAAGCAGATACACAAGAGAAGTGCGAGAACAAGAGGCGAGCGAACTATGAGTTATTTTTTGGGCGTAGATGCCGGCGGAACCAAAACGGAATTTGTTTTGGGAGACGAGGCGCGAGAGCTGGCGAGAGTCAAGGTCGGCAGCATCAAGCGCATGAGAGTAAGTGCCGAAGATGCCGAAGCGAATCTGCTTCAAGCCGCAAGCGAACTGACGCGATTGAGCGGCGTTTCCATGAATGAGATTGCCCACTGCCGAATTGGCGCTGCGGGTAACACAGTGCTACTGGTGACCGAGTGGATGCGTCAGGCATTTCCGCGGCATATCGGCGGCCAGTTGAGCATCGTCAACGATGTTGAAATTGCGCTCGACGCCGCTTTCTACGGCAAGCGCGGCATTTTAGTGCTGGCGGGAACCGGATCGAATGTGGCCAGCCGCAACCGCGACGGCGCAATTCAGACCGCGGGCGGATGGGGACCGATTTTGGCCGATCAGGGCTCGGGACATTATGTGGGCGTGCAAGGGCTGCGGCGCGGATTTCTGGCTATCGATCAGCAGCGGCCGACAAAACTGTTGCAGGTTGCGATCGAGCACTGGGGGCTGCATACAGTCGACGAACTGGTGGCGTATGGCAACCAAAAGCCGGCGCCGGATTTTTCGCGCTTAGCGCCGCTGTTTGTGGCCTGCGCCGAGCAGGGCGACGCCGTGGCTCAGGAAGTGATGCAGCGGGGCGGGGAAGAGCTGGCAGAGCTGGCGCTGCTGCTGATCGAGCGTATGCGCGCGGACGAGCAAGAAGCTGCCTTTCAACCGCCGCCGATTGCATTTACCGGAAGCGTGATTACTCATGCGCGGCCGCTGCGCGAGGCCATGAACAAGGCTTTACGCGCACGTTATCCAGAGGTTGAGTTTTTAAATGAGCCGGCCGATCCGCCAGCGGGCGCGCTGTGGGGCGCGCGGCATGCGGAGTAAGTCAGAATGCCGATCAATAAAAAAGAGAGGCAGGGAGATAACTCGATGAAATTAGCTGGAATGGTTTTACTGGTGGCGTCGTTGAGCGCGACGTTTGCGCCGGCGCAAAACTTCACCGAGGTCAAGCCCTCGCCGCAACAGTTGGCTTGGCAGGATCTGGAGTTTGGCGTCATTATTCACTTTTCGACGAACACTTTTCTCAATCAGGAGTGGGGCGACGGCACGGCTGCGCCGTCCACTTTTAATCCTACGAATTTCGATCCCGATCAGTGGATGCGCGCCATCCGCGATAGCGGCGCCAAGTACGTAGTGCTGGTCGCAAAGCATCACGACGGCTTTTGTTTGTGGCCGACCACGCAGACCGATTACAACATCAAGGCCAGCCCATGGAAGGACGGAAAGGGCGATGTGGTAGGCGATGTGGCGCGCGCCGCACGCAAGTACGGACTGAAGTTCGGTGTCTATCTTTCGCCGTGGGATCGTCACGATCCACGGTACAAGGATTCCGCGGCTTACGACAAATACTATGAAGCGGAACTGACCGAGCTGGCTGGAAGATACGGCGATCTGGTCGAGCTATGGCTGGATGGGGCTGGCAGCGGCGGGCACGTCTACGATTTTAAAAAAATGATCGAGACGTTGCGCACTTATCAGCCGAATACGGTGGTTTTTGCCGATACCGGTTTGTTCGAATATGGCGATGCGCGCTGGGTGGGCACGGAAAACGGGCGCATCCCTTACGAAAACTGGAATGTGATTGATCGGCATGGTGTTTTGCGCTGGCGTCCGATTGAAGCCGATACAACGCTTAGAAGCGCTCACTGGTTCTGGCATCCGAACGACGAAGCTTCGCTGAAAAGTTTGGATGAATTGTTGACGACCTATGACACGACGGTAGGCCACGGCGGCCAGTTGATGTTGGGGCTGGCGCCCGACAATCGCGGCCTGTTGCCCGACAACGATGTTCAACGGCTCAAGGAATTTGGCGCAGCTCTTCGCGAGCGCGAACACGGCAATTTGGCGGTCAAGCATTTGCCCGCGGACGCCGAAACCGCGGCGGCGCTGGACGGCAATCCAGATACGTTCTGGAATGCGCCTGCGGGAGCGAATCACGGTACGATCGAGGTGCGTTTCGCCAAGCCGGTTACATTCAATCGCGCGCTCATTATGGAGTGGTTGAACGACGGGCAGAAGGTTGAGAGTTACGCCATCGAATATTGGGACGGAACGGCGTGGAAGCAGATCGTCAAGGCGCAAGCGATTGGCCACGAGAAGGTCGATCTTTTTGCTCCGGTTACTGCCAGTCGCGTCCGGTTGAATATTCTCTCCAGTGCTGGTCCGGCCGCGATTCGCGAGTTTCAGCTCTTTCAATTGACGCCGACCAAAGAAGAAGCGGAGGACATAACCGCTGAATCGCAGAAATAGCTAGAGAAATCGTGCAAACGCGAAAACAGGTAGCGGGGCGACGAAAACGTCGCCCCGCGTTGTCATAACTCAGCGCATCTCTCATTTGAGAAAAAGAGAGATTGAAAGGAACGAAGCATACCGCCCAATTAGTCGATGGAAGAATGCGGCGTAGAAGGCTAAAGCGCGCTGGGCAGTTGTACGCAGAAACAGCTTCCATCTGAATATTCCTGATCGACAAAAAGTCTTCCCCCATGGGCGTCTACGCCCCACTTCGCAATTGCGAGGCCGAGTCCATGCCCTCCCGCGCCAGTCGAGCGGCCTCGGTCCGTTCGGTAGAATCTGTCAAATATCTTCGTCTGCTCTTCGGGTGCAATTCCTGGCCCGTGGTCATAGATCCGAATCGTGACGTTTCTGAGCAAATCGACATCGACGTCAATGCGTATCGTCGATCGGGCGGGAGAATATTTAATCGCATTATCGATGATATTCAGCAGAACTAGCCTTAAGATCGCGCGATCGACAAGCACTTGTATATTGCTCGGGCAGGTCATCGTGATCGATTGTTGCTTTTCTTCGGCAAGAATCTCCACCAGGGAGACCGTTTCATTCAGAATCTCACCGACCGGAACGACTTCACGCTCGAGAATAATCTGCCCACTGTCAGCCCGCGAAATCTGCAGCAGGCTCTCAAGCAGTTGCGTCAATCTGCATACTTCTTCCAGCATGCTGGCAATCGTTTCCCGGTATTCCTCGGCGCTGCGAGCCTTCTGCAGGCATACCTCTCCGGTGCTGCGCAGCGAGCTGAGGGGCGTTCGAAGTTCATGAGATGCATCTGCGGTAAAGCGCCGCAACTGTACGAACGAGCTTTCAAGTCTCGCCAACAGGTCGTTGAAGGCTTTGGCTGTTGCGCCGAGTTCATCGTCGGGATCAACAATAGGAAGCCGTTCGTTTAGCTGCGCGGCTGTCAGTTCTTCGGCTCGATGCACCATGCTGCTCAAGGGCTCCAGAGCGCTCTTTGTCATTCGATAAACGAAGAATCCCGCGATCAGAATTGTTGGTGGAACCAGAGCGAGCAGGCTGAGTATGAAGCTCTTGAGGCTGTTGAACACCGGCGCTGTCTCATATGCCATGCGAATGATCACAACCCGTCGCTGAATGCGATGCGCATGACTGATGACGAATACCCGGCGTCCGTCGCTCAACCGGCCATATCGTTCGTTGTATGACTTTTTCCCTTCGTCGCGAAACAGCGGCCCGTCGATCGAATGCGCTCCCAGCTTGGCGTTGCGCAACAGAACATGGCCATCTTCATCGAAGATCTCCAGCATGCGCTCCAGCCGGAACGGCATCTCCGGCTGATTGAAATACTGCTCGTTCAAATGAACGCCGCCGGCATTGTCTTCGTAGAGAAGACCCTCAGTTGTCTCCAGATCTTGAATCTCATCGTGAAGAGTCTGCTCTTTGAGCTGGTAATAATGCAGAACGGAGGCCACGCCGACATAAACAAACAAAAGTAAGGCGAAGACGGATCCATACCAGATCGTCAACCGCCAGCGCAGATTCCCCGTTTTGAATTTCTTCCAATAGCTCATTCGCGTAGGATAAAACCAATCCCCCTCACCGTGTGAATAACAGGAAGTTCAAAAGGTCCATCCACTTTTTTCCTCAACCTCGTTATCTGTACATCGATTACATTGTCTAGCGTTGTATAGCGCGAAGTTTCGCGCCAAACGTCGCGCGCCAGCATTTCGCGGGAGACAACTTGGCCGCGGTTGATCATCAGGTATTCAAGCAGATCGAACTCCCTCGACGTCAGATCCAGCGTCACCGTATCGCGTTGTGCGCATCGGGCCGCAAAATCCAGATGCAGGCCGGCGTACTCGAGTACATTGGCTGGCGGTACATCAGTTCTGCGTAGCAGCGCGCGAATTCGCGCCAACAGTTCTGCAAAGGCAAAGGGCTTGATCAAATAGTCATCGGCGCCGGCATCCAACCCCAGCACACGGTCCTCCACCGAATCCAGCGCCGTCAGCAGAAGGATAGGCATCTTATGTCCCTCGCTCCGCACTTTCCTCAATAGCGCAATTCCGCTTTTGCCTGGAAGCATGATATCGAGCAAAAGCAGATCGAATCCTTCTTTGTGAAGAACCCGCTCTGCCTCCTCAGCCGAAAACGCAGACACTGCGCTGTACCCTTCGCCTTCCAACCCTTCGCGAAGAGTCGTATTCAGCTTTTGCTCGTCGTCTACGATCAGTACTTTCATACGCCTAAAAATTTCACGCATCCGTGCATGAAGAATACGATGTTTTGGTTGACCTCTCAAGCGGCGGTTTCCGTCCATACCCCACTCCGCTGTTACTCGCCAGTCTGAAAGCGAAGCTCCGCGCTCCAGATCCGGTAAACATAACGCGCATTCGCCGCGCCAATCTGTGCCGCGATCTGTGCGTTTTCGGCATCGTTCAACTCCACAATATTGCTTAGCCCAAGCCTATAGCGCGTTGAGGCCAGTTGCAGCGCCAAATCTGCCTGTTCGAGTAGTTGTTCTGTAACGGCAATCTTCTGGTAAGCGGCCTGTGCACTCTGCAACGTTTTGCGTAGATCGCGTTCGATCTGTTGGCGCCGTTCCGTAACTCTCGCATGTGCCTGCATCGCTGCCAGTTCCGCTTCTCTGGAACGCACCGCAAAGCGCGATCCGTTCAGCAACGGAATGTTCACGTTGATTCCCGCCGCCCCATACCATTCCTTTGTGATCCCATCGGATCGCACGGGCGCATTGCCTGCCGACGCCATGGCTTGAACAGTAGGCTTTGCCAGGTCGCGTTCAGCCATCTTCAACTGCTCGGCGGAAGATTCTTCATCAAGCAATGCGGCAAGGTCGGGACGGTTGGCATACGCTGTCGCGAGCAACTGCTGCGCATCGAGAGCGAGCGGCATCTGCAAATTCTCTTCGCCGTCAACGAGCGTTTCGTTTGCCTCGCCGGTAATGCCCAAGATCTCGTTCAGGTCAAGCATCGCGTTGCCTGCCTCTGTTCTCGCGTCCACCAGATTCAGTTCCGCAACCGACAACTCGGAGTCGGCAATGCTTTGATCCAAAGTTGACTTTAATTTTGCGCGCGTAAGCGTGGTGATCTCGTCGTCGAGCGATTGTCGTGCGGTCACGGTCTGTTCGGCAATTCGCAGCAGGCGTTGTTGAATCAGCGCTTGAAGAAAAGCCCGGTCCACAACCAGACGAATCTCCTCGCGCGTTGCCGCCAGCACGCTTTTCTGTGCCTGCTCCGAATACTGCGCGCGCTTTACAAGATGATGCGTGCGGCCGAAGTCGGTAATGAGTTGCGAAGCCGAGATACCGGCGGCGGCGCGTGTGTACAGCGTCGGATTGTTGAGAAATCCAGCCGTAAGCCGGCTCGCGTCTTCGGCATCCACCGCCGTCAAGCTCGCTTCTGCCTGAGGAAATTCCGGGGAACGTGCTTCTCGCACCCCTTCGCGCTGCACTAATTCCTGTAACCTGTCAATCGTGATACGCGGGTTGTTTTCTAGCGCAATCTGTTCCGCATCGGCCACGGTCAGTTTTGCCGGTACAGGCAAAGCCTGATTTTGTGCTGCTGCAGCCACACTGCAAAAGAACCATCCAGCAAGGGCAACACTTACTGTAGCTTTCATGCTTCCGCCTCCTCGCCGGCTTCATGCCGCGAACGGTATGCCCAAAGATATGCAGCGGGGACCAGAAAGACCGTCATCACCAGCGACACCAGCAGGCCGCCGATTACCGCGCGCGCCAGTGGTGCATATAATTCGCTGCCTGCTTCTAGTGCTAGCGCCATCGGGATCATTCCCAAAATCGTTGCTAGAGAGGTCATCAGGATAGGACGCAGACGGACCCGGCAGGCAGTCACCACTGCTTCTTCCACGCGGGCGCCTTCGCGAATCAGGTTACGCGTAAATTCGACAATCAGGATCGAGTTCGACGTAACGATTCCGGTCATCATGATTACGCCCATCAGCGACATAACGTTCAGCGTCGTATGCGTTAACAGTAGAATCGCAATCACTCCCATGATGCCTGGTGGAACGGCGAGCAGAATGATCAACGGATCTTTGAAGGAAGCAAACTGCGCCATCAGAATCAGGTAAACCAGAACCGCGGAAAGTAAAAGGCCGACTCCGAAACTTTGAAACGACCGATTCATGCCCTCCACGCTGCCGCGCAGCGTGACGCGAAGGCCACCGGGAATGGATGTGTTTTTCAGCACCTTTTTGATCTGCGATTGCAACGAGGCCAGATCTTCTCCCTTCGGAGAAACATACAGGTCAATCGTGCGTGACAACTGGTAGTGATCGACTTCGGTCGGCGTCTTGATGGACTGAATATCGGAGACGGAACTAAGCGTTGTTGTCTGTTGCTGTCCAGGAGCGCGCACGGGAATCTGCTGAAAGTCTTCCATCGATCCGATCTGCGATTGAGGAAACTGCACTGTCAGCAAATAATTGTTGCCGTTTTTCGGATCGACCCAGTAGCTGGGCGCAATCATGCCATTCGAGCTAAGCGAAGTAATCACGTTGTCCACTACTTCACTCGAACTCAGACCGAGCCGTCCAGCCATCTCGCGATTCACGTTGAGCTGAAGCCCTGGATAATCGAGGTCTTGCGGAATCAGCATGTCTCCCACATCCTTTGTTCCATCGAGACGCTGGCGTAGCAGTGCCGCGGTATCATAGGCCTTCTGCATGTTCGAGCCGCTTACCTGAATATCGATCGGAGCCGGCAGGCCCTGGTTCACCACCGAATCGATAAGTCCGCCCGTTTGGAAGTATGTGGAGAGCTCCGGCACGCGCTCCCTCAGCTGGCTGCGCACCATATCCATATATTCGCGACTGCTCTTCTTCCGATCGGCTTTCAGACCGACCTGAATGAATGCCGTGTTCTGTCCCGAGTTCGTTGTGTAAATCGCGGAAAAATCCGGCGTCACGCCAATGTTCGATACGATCGTTCCCAGATCGCTCGCCGGAATTGTGTCGCGAATCTCTTCTTCCGCGCGGGCGATCAATTGTTCCGTATTTTCGATGCGCGTACCCGACGGTACTTTTACATTGATCAGGAACTGTCCCGGATCGGTTTGCGGAAAGAACGAACGCCCGATGAATGGGGTCAGCAGCAGACTTGCCAATACAACTGCGAGAAGAACTCCCACCGTACGCTGAGGGCGCTTCAGCGCCGGAAGAATGCGCCGGTCATACTCCTCGAGCAGACGCGCATATTTACGGTTGAACCAACGAGCAAAACGCGCAAAGGCGCTGGAATTCTCTTCGTTGTCTGCGCCCTTGATGAACCGCGCGCAGAACAGCGGCACAACCGTCATTGCGACCACATAGGAGGCAAAGAGCGAGAGCACGACCGCCAGCGCCAACGGGGCGAAGAGAAAACGGCTGACACCGTACAGGAAAACAACCGGAAAGAAAACAATGGCGGTTGTGAACGTTGACGCCAGGACGGGAAGCGCAACCTCGCGTCCTCCAACTTCTGCAGCCTCCTTCGGGCTTTGCCCCATTTCCATGTGACGAAAAATGTTCTCCAGCACAACGACCGAGTTGTCGATCAGTCGCGAAAAAGCAAGCGCGAATCCTCCCAGCACCATCGAGTTCACGGTCTCGCCCATCATATTGAGAACAAGAAACGCCGCCAGAACCGATAGCGGAATCGAAAGCAGAACCGCGATTGTGGCGCGGAAGTTTCCGAGAAAAACCAGAATCATGACGGCAGTCAGAAACAGTCCGATGCCACCTTCTTTGCCTAGGTTGGCAATGGCGGTTTTCACGAAGACCGACTGGTCAAAAACAACGTTGGCTTTCAGCGCGGCGGGAACATCGAACAGCTTTTTCAGGCGCTCGCGCGTGCCATTTACAATGCTGATCGTGTTGCTGTTGCCGCCTTGCTTGAGGATCGACAGGTAAACGGAGCGCTGTCCATCGATGCGCACCACGTTGGTTTGGATTGCCGCGTCGTCGTCCGCATGGCCGATATCGGAGACAAGCAGTTGTCCGTTCCCCACCGACTTTAACGGCAGGCGGTCGATATCGTCGATCGCGGGAAACTGGGCGTTGGTGTAGATATTGAAGTCGCGTGGGCCGATGCGCACGTCGCCTGCAGGCAGAATCGCGTTGGCGGCATTGATTGATCGCACCACATCCATCGGGCTGAGCTGATACGCCTGTAGTTTCACCGGATCCACATAGACCTGAATCTGGCGATATTTTCCGCCGAAAGGTTGTGGCACCGATGCGCCTGGAACATCGGCAATCTGATTGCGTACGTTGAACTGGCCAAGATCGTGTAATGCTGTTTCGTCCAGCCCGTCTCCCTTCAGCGTTACGAGGCAAACAGGCAAGCTCGATGCATCGAACTTGAGAACCACGGGAGGAAGCGTACCGGGCGGCAGCCGGCGCAACTGCGCCATTGCCAGATTGGAAATTGATGTTACCGCCGAGTCCGGATCGGTGCCGGGCTGAAAATAGACCTTGATAAGGCTGACGCCAGTTAGCGATCGCGACTCGATATGATCGATCCCTGAGCCAAGCGTAAAAAAGCGCTCAAATGGATTGGTGATGTTTGCTTCGATCTGTTCTGGCGGCATTCCGTTGTAAAACGTAGCTACCACCACCACCGGAATTCGTATCTCGGGAAACAGGTCCACTGGCATGCGTCCCACCACAACCGAGCCCAGCACGCCCACAATCAGGCAGATCATCAAAATGAAGAACGGGAAACGGATTGCGAAGCGCGACATTTATTTCCCTTTCCCTGCGTCGGATGATTCGCCACTGTTGGTCGGCACGGCATGAACCCGCTGTCCTGGTTGATAGCTTGAAAGGTTGGCCGTAATCACCTGTTCACCGGCCGCAAGACCGCTGCGAATCTCCACACGATCCGCGGTTTCTACGCCGACTCTCACCGCGCGCTTTTCGATGTTTCCATCCGGCCGAACCACCAGCACGGAGGCATCTGCGCCGGAATGCGCTACAGCGGTTATCGGAACAGAAATTGTGTTCTCTGTTGTGTCGAGTTTGAGCGTTACATCGGCGTACATTCCGGGGGTGAGCAAGCCGCCCGTATTATCGACTTCAATTTCCACCTGAAGAGTTCTCGTGGTAGGGTCCAGCTCGCCTGTCGTTCGCACTACAACTCCATCCAGATTCTGCTTCGTGGCTCCAACGTGAATCGCGGCCTTGCTGCCGATATGTACCAGGCCCGCCAAAGATTCCTGAATGGGAAGCCGGAGACGCAGTTTGTCCACCTCTGCCAGCTTTACAACCGGCATGGAAGAGGCGTTCGAAGTTCCCGCTTGAAGCAGCGCTCCCTTATCGGCAAAGCGCCAGGTGATGACGCCGGAAAACGGCGCAGTAATGCGCGCATAGTCGGCAAGAGAGGCATAGTGCAAATGTTCTGACTGGGCTGCGCGGTACCCTTGCTGCATCGCGGCAAACTCCGAACGTGCCGCGTCAACCTGCGATCCAGAGGCGGAATCTCTCGCACGAGCGTCATCGAGTTCCTGCTGCGCGATTAGTCCAGGTGACACTGCCGCAGCCTGTTCAAGTCGCACGAATGCGGAATGCAGAGCCCTATGATCGGCTTCGGCCCTGGCCACCATGCTGCGTGTGCGCCCAATCTCTTCTTTCGAGCGATCGATGCCCGCCTGCGCGCCAGACACTTGAGCGGACAACTCAGGCACGTCCAGAACAGCAAGAAGCTGCCCGGCTTTCACATGATCGCCGATATCTACCCTGATTTGGCGAATGTATCCTGAGACTTTTGCGTGCAGCTCAACCTCTTGATAGGGGAGCAACTCCCCGGCAACGTGCACTGAGTTTGCAAGCGATCCACTCCTGGCTGTCGCAACAGGCGCTGCCGCAGGCGTTTTCTGTTCGCTATTTCCTGCACGGTTGCGGCAGCCCACCGCTGTCGCCAAAACAATTACCATCGCTAGACTTACGCCAGAACTCCACCGAAACCACATTTTCTGGTCCTTTGATTCATTTGATCGCCGCTTTGGCAGGGAACACCGGAGATACATTTGCCTGGCCGCGATGCAGTTGAGCTTACAGATCGATAAGCGCCTGGGCACGATGCGGCGCTGAATACAGTTCGTTAACGATCCATCGTGCCCAGGTATATTTCGTCAGCAGAAAAGAGAGGGCATCGTTCCTTCACGGAGCTACTTCGAGTAACGCGGCGCTATGAGCGAGGATAAATACAGATCGCTTCCTCGATGCCAGAACGAACGTACCGCTTCCATTGCTTCCGTTGCTTTCAAGTACGGCATCACTAACGCCATAGAGCCCGCACGCTGAAGCAGAGAAGACTGCGACCGCTTGTTCTTGAGGAATTGTGTCGCACACAATCCCCGGTTCTGAACTGCTTGCCGCCGCGGAAAGAGGCCGTGCGAAGATGCCTTCTTTTCGTATGTAGGCAACAATATCGCCACTGCGCGACTGGACTTTGTCGTCAGGAGGCCAATATGTATCGCCACCGACCTGCACGTACTGCCCTGTTATCTGCTGCTCGGTCGTATTGACGGGCCGGGAGGCGTCTTCAACCGCATACGCGCCCGCAATCGCTCTGACTTCAAAACTCACAGGCTGGGGGCCGTTCTTCAACTCAATTCTGTCGAAATGAATTCCCAGGCTCGACGGTTTCTGCTTTGCATAGGGCGTCTGATCGAATTGAAAGGGCACTGATTGTGTAATGTGGCCGACAATGACCGTCCCTTTCGGAATTCGCGTTCCATCCGGCAGAATTACCGTCTGCATTGTGTGAACGCGGACAGGATCGTTGATCTTGATTTTTCCCGCTTCGACAGTAGTCGCGAAGGTTACAGGCAGAGTTGTACTACTAGGCAGCGATGCCGCCCTGGATAAATTACATGCAAAAGAGAGAAGCACGGCCAGAACGCAGTACAAATGTACCGTTTGGATGCGTTGCCGATCTTGACAAATTGAAGCACTCATGGTGTTCGCCCTCAATGGCATTATTCCAACAGAAATTCGCCTGACAGGAGACTGACAACTTCCTTACAGTTTTCTGACATTGGCGCGCAGCATTTCCTCGAAATTCTCAAATCAGGCTGCCGGGCCGAACCATTGCGCCTTTGCCGCAAAGCACGTCGAAGTACAGCGCGAACTCAAAGGCGCGGTTCTAAGCGCTCAGTCAATTCATAAAAGTATCAAGCGGTAGTGCTTGTATTTTGCGTAACTTTTCACAGGATATTTCCCGGATCTTTTAGACAAAAAGCCGAAACGGATAAGGTCCATGCCAAGGTTGGGCAAAGCCCGCCGCTCTGCGGCCACGTGCAATTGCTCAATGATGGACTCATTTGTATATATGCATTCTTATTTATCTCCTCATGCGTCCCTTATCTTGTATCGCTACTATCTAAGGGGAGAGGAGATCTCGGCTCTGCCGGGGGATCTTTACAGAAATGAGATAAAACTGTAAACCCGCAGGCGGCTAACCCAAGCGCGAGTGTTGCTTTTGCGCTTCGACGTAGGCGCGGAGAACGGCATTCATGCGAGTCAGATGTCCTTTGCCGCATGCGCGGAACCATTCGAGCACATCGTTATCGAGGCGCAGGTGGACTGAGGCTTTTCTCTCGGGCATCGCCACGCGAGCGGATTTCCAGAACTCAACGCCCAATGATTTAGCCTCCGGGGTATCGGCGCGGGTCCGGTCTTTGCCGCGTTCGCGCAGCGCCTTGATCTGGCTAAGCGAATGTTTCACGATAGTAGATTTCCCGTTCATCCTTGCCTGCTTTCTGGGCGCTGATGAGGCGAATCAGATTTTCGCCGCGCCAAGTAAATGCCACGCGATAGGCCTCGCTTTCGACGCGCCCCAGAGCGATCCAGCATAGCTCGCCATACTCTTCGCGGCCATCGATGCGTTCCAGTCGCTTGCTTGAAAAGATAGCGGCGGCGGTTATAAATGAAATTCCATGTCTCTTTTGATTGGTTTTGGCCTTGGCTTCGTTCCACTCGAATTCGAGTCCTTTGCCGCCCATGGCCAACTTCTCTGTTATGTACACAAATGTGGACACGTGACAGGCCGTTGTTGAACGCTTCGCCCGTCCCAAGCATGTTTTGTATCCGGTATGGGAAAGTTTGCAGAAACCCATCGCAACCGATGCAATGATATTCTGAAAAAAGCAGTTGAAGGAGTGCGGATTCGCACTCCAATCCAAAGTCAGGTCATGAGCTAATGTCGCTGAACGATCTCGAATTCGCCTACGCTCCCGTGCGCAACCAAGTGCGCGACCTGCGGGAGTATCTTTGACCCCGCGCGCCTGCGTCGGGAACTTTCTGAAATAGAAGCCAAGCTCGCCGATCCGGCGATGTGGTCTGATCCGGCAGCCAGCAAGCCGCTGATGCGTGACCGCAAGCGGCTGGAATCGCTCATCGCCGATGACGAATTATTAGTTCGCCGCACCGGCGACATCGAAGCCTATCTCGAGCTGGGGCGCGAGGGCGAGGATGTGGAAGCCGATCTCGACAGCGAGATTAAGGCGCTAAACGCTCTTGCCGAGGAGCTGGAAGCCAAGACGATGCTTTCGGGCCAGACCGATCCGCTAAACGCCATTGTCACCGTGCACCCCGGCGCCGGCGGCACCGAGAGCCAGGACTGGGCCGAGATGCTGGTGCGCATGTACTTGCGCTGGGCCGAGCAGCAGGGCTTTAAAACCGAGATGAACGACTACCAGGACGGCGAAGAGGCCGGCATCAAGTCGGCCACCTTTACCATCGCGGGCGAGTACGCCTTCGGGCAGCTCGCCGGCGAAAGCGGCGTGCATCGGCTAGTGCGCATCTCGCCCTTCGATTCGGCCAAGCGCCGCCACACCTCCTTCGCCTCGGTCTACGTTTCGCCGGAGATCGACGAATCGATTCACGTCGACATTCGGCAAGAAGATCTGCGCATCGATACCTATCGCTCAGGCGGCAAGGGCGGCCAGCACGTGAACACAACCGACTCGGCCGTGCGCATAACGCACCTGCCCACGGGCATCGTGGTCTGCTGCCAGAACGAGCGCTCGCAACACAAGAATCGCGACAAGGGAATGCAGATCATGCGCTCGCGTCTCTACGAATACGAACTCAATAAGAAGCGCGCCGAAAGCAAAAAGGTTGAAGCCTCGAAGCTCGAAATCAACTTCGGCTCGCAGATCCGGTCGTATGTCTTGCAGCCCTACCGCATGGCTAAGGACCACCGCACCAAAGTCGAGGTCGGCGACGTGGACAAGGTGCTCGATGGTTATTTGGAACCGTTTTTGAAGGGCTATTTACTGGCCAAACGGCGCGGCACCGCGGTTGCCGCCGATGCCGAAGACGATATGGATGTGTAAAAGCAGAGAACAGGGGGGCGCAGTTCTTTGCAACTCTTGCCGATTACACTGAGTCCAATCATTAGGAGTTTGATCTTTAACTAGCTATGCGTCGTTTCCGTTTGATTTTCGTGCTTTTCGCTATTTTTTCCGTAGCGTTGCCCGCGTGGGCCGCGTCGAATGCGGTGACCGCGCCGCATCTTACCGTGCAATTGGTCAGCAGGGAAGCAGGCGTTGCCGCGCCGGGATCGACGGACGCCGGGCTTTACTTCAAGCTCGAGCCGGGCTGGCACGTTTATTGGAAAAACGCGGGCGATTCCGGCGAGCCGCCGCGGATCGACTGGACGCTGCCCAAGGGCCTCACTGTCGATGCCATGCAATTTCCCGCGCCGAAGAGGCTCGCTCTCGGTCCGCTGATGGATTACGGCTACGAGAACGAAGCGTTATTTCCCATCCGGCTTGCGGCCGATGCGTCGCTAAAGCCGGGAACAGCGCTGCATCTGGCTGCCAAGGTGAGTTGGCTGGTTTGCAATAACGTTTGCCTGCCCGGCAAAGCGAATCTAGCGCTCGATCTGCCGGTTGTTGCATCGACGCCGACGGAAGATGGCGCTTCGGCCGCGCTCTTCAATCGCTTGAAGAGCACGTTGCCGCAACCTCTGCCCGCCTCGGCGAAGGTCGTGTTTCAGCCCACTGCCGACGGCTTTCGTCTCGCCGTTGAAACAGGACAGCGCGAAACTGAAGCCGCGTTTTTTTCTGAAGAGCAAAGCGTCCTCGACAATCCCGCGCCGCAAAAATTGATATCGACGGCTAAAGGATTTTTGCTCGACCTGAAAAAGGATGCGGACCTCACGGCGAATCCCGCGCAGTTGCGCGGAGTTTTAGAACTGTCCGGCGGCAGAAATTACGAGATCTCGGCGCTGCCGGGAACGATTGCCGCTCCGGTCGCTGCGCCGTCGTTTGCGTTTGGAGGGTTCGCTCGCGTCGTTGCGCTGGCTTTTCTTGGCGGGCTGCTGCTGAATCTGATGCCCTGCGTTTTTCCCGTACTGTTTTTGAAGGGGTTGGCGCTGGTGCAGTCGGGAAGCGAAGAACGGCGCAGGCTGCGCGCGCATGGGCTTTTCTACACTGCTGGAATTCTGGTTTCTTTCTGGGCGCTGGTGGCCGCGCTCGTCGCGCTGCGCTCGGCCGGAGCAACGCTGGGCTGGGGATTCCAGTTTCAGTCGCCGGTTTTTCTGGCTCTGATGGCCGGGTTGCTTTTCTTTCTCGCGCTCTCTTTGGCCGGCCAGTTTGAAATTGGATTGACGCTGACCAGCGCCGGTGGCTCGCTCGCGGCCAAGCAGGGCTATGTGGGCAGCTTCTTCACCGGAGTGCTGGCCGTCATCGTCGCCACGCCCTGCACCGCGCCCTTTATGGGCGCGGCGGTGGGCTACGCGCTGGCGCAACCGGTTGCCATCGCTTTCGCCGTTTTTACCGCGCTGGCGCTGGGGCTGGCCGCGCCCTATGTCGCTCTCACGCTGCAACCGGCATGGACGCGCCTTTTGCCCAAGCCCGGCGCGTGGATGGAAATTTTGAAGCAGGCCGTCGCGGTGCCGCTTTTCGCCACGGTGATCTGGCTGGCGTGGGTGCTGGCGCAGGCCTACGGCGCGGGTCTGCTGGCCGCGCTGCTGGCGAGTTTTTTGCTGCTCGCGGTTGCCGGATGGTTTTTGGGCCGCTGGCCGGCCCGGCGCTGGGCGACGATCATCGCCGCACTGGTTTTGCTTTCCGTAGTTGCTCTCGATGCGCTGGCGCCGCGCAAAATTTCGATCGCGCCGCAGAACGCTCCCGAAGGAACTGCCGCGCGCGGCACCTGGCAACCGTGGTCGGCCGAGGCTGTGCAGCGCGCTCATGCAGCTGGGCAGCCGGTTTTTGTGGACTTCACCGCAAACTGGTGTCTGATCTGCCAGACCAACGAGCGCGTGGCGCTGGACCGGCCCGAGGTGATGGACGCTTTTGCCGCGCATCATGTGTTGCTGCTCAAGGCCGATTGGACCCGTCAGGATTCTGCGATTACCGAGGCGCTGGCCGCGCTGGGCCGCAGCGGCGTTCCCGTTTACGCGCTCTATGCACCGGGCGAGAGCCAGCCGCAGCTTTTGCCGCAGACGCTCACGCCAGGAATCGTCGTCGAGGCGTTAGGAAAACTACCAAAGCGGATTCGCTAATCATGCTGAAACTTGGGACTTTCTTTTCGGGTGGCTAAAACATAGACGCACGGAAACGGAACATATGGCGAGCAATTTTTTCTTTTTGTATATATGTGATATATACAGACTATGGCTTCTGACGATCCGCTTGGCGAGTGTGTCGGATTCGATTGGGATGAATCGAACATCGTCAAAAATTGGGAGCGCTACAGAGTAACGCCAGAGGAGGCCGAGGAGGTTTTCTTTCAAGATCCTTTGGTGGTGCAGAGCGACACCAGGCACTCTGTGCGCGAAAAGCGCTACCGGGCAATCGGGCGAACGTCGCGTGGACGATTGCTCTTTGTCGCTTTTACTGTCAGGCGCAAATTAATTTGCGTGATCTCTGTACGCGATATGAATCGACGGGAAGCTGAGGAGTATAGACGGCATGAAGAAGGTTCCTGAGTTCAAGAACGAGGCCGAAGAGCTCGCGTTCTGGTCCAAGGCCGACTCGACCGAATACGTCGATTGGTCCAAGGGCCGGCGGGTGAAGTTTGTCAATCTCAAGCCCACGCTGAAGACAATTTCCGTGCGGTTGCCGGTGGCGATGGTAGAGGATTTGAAGATCCTAGCCAATCAGCGCGATGTTCCTTATCAGTCGCTTCTCAAGGTGTTTTTGGCTGAACGGCTGGAGCGGGAGAAATCTCGTCGGCTGGCGGTTGCCGGACGCTGATCCGGTTTCTGAGCCTCCCACAGCTTCCAGATGCAAGACCCTGGGCACCCGGCATGGCCGTTCTGGCGCTATTTTATCCTTCCAACTACAGTTTGCTGTCCTGATCGAAATGCACACGCGTTGCTTTAACCAAAGAATTCATCCCACGCCCTCCAACCAAAGAAAAAACAATATCCGTGCAATCAGTTTGCATTAGCTTCTGCTGCGTTTCGCCTGCTTGATTTTGCGAATCTCTTCCATGCGCTGAGCGAGAATTCGTTCGCGGCCCTCTTGCGTGGGCTGATAGTAGCGGCGGCCTTTGAGCGCGTCGGGCAGGCAATCCATGTCGGCGACTTTGCCCTCGACGTTGTGGGCGTACTGATAGCCCTTCCCGTAATCGAGTTCCTTCATTAACTTGGTCGGCGCGTTGCGAATGTGTAGCGGCACCGGCTCCTGACGGGTGTGTTCGATGTCGTGCTGTACCGCGCCGTAGGCCACGTAAACGGCATTCGATTTGGGCGCGAGCGAAAGATAGACCACGGCCTGAGCCAGCGCCAGATCGCCTTCGGGCGAACCGAGAAACTCGTAAGCTTCTTTGGCCGACAGGCACAGATTGAGCGCTTCGGGAGCGGCTAATCCAATGTCTTCGACGGCCATGCGTGTGATGCGGCGGGCCAGATACAGCGGATCTTCGCCGGCGGCGATCATGCGGCCGAGCCAGTAGAGCGCGGCATCGGGGTCGGAATTGCGGACGCTTTTATGCAGCGCCGAAATCAGGTTGTAGTGTTCCTCGCCGGTTTTGTCGTAGACGAGCACGCGCTGCTGCACGGCGTCGGCGGCGACGGCCTTGGTGATGCGTTTGTCGCCTGCTTGCGCCAGTTGCGTGGCGACTTCCAGTGTGTTGTAGGCCGAGCGGCAGTCGCCGCTTGAGTAGCTGGCAATCATTTCCAGCGCCTCGTCGTCGGCTTCGATCTCGAGCGCGCCCAGGCCGCGTTCCTTGTCGGCCAGTGCGCGTCGCAAAAGCTGCACGATGCCGTCTTCGGGCAGTGGTTCGAGCACGTAAACGCGGCAGCGCGAAAGCAGCGCGGAGATGATTTCGAAGGAGGGGTTTTCTGTTGTAGCGCCGATCAGACGAATCGTGCCACGCTCCACGTAGGGCAGAAAAGCATCCTGCTGCGCTTTGTTGAAGCGGTGAATTTCATCGATGAAAAGAATCGTGCGCGAGTCCAGTTCGGCTGCCTTGGCCGCTTCGGCCATCACCTGCTTGATCTCTTTAATGCCGCTGGTGACGGCGGAAAACTCGATGAAGGTGGCCTGGGTGGTTTCGGCGACGATTTTTGCCAGAGTGGTTTTGCCCACGCCGGGTGGTCCCCAAAAGATCATCGAGCTGGCGTCGTCGCGCTCGATTTGAATGCGCAGCGGTTTGCCGGGGCCAACCAGATGCTGCTGGCCAACAAGCTCGTCGAGCGAGCGCGGCCGCATCCTCTCCGCCAAGGGCATTGCATGCGGCAGATTTTTGGAGGAGTGACGTGGCGATCCCGACTGCCTCTCGGACGGTTCGTCGAAGAGATTCATCGTTCGCCTCCGCGTTGCCGTGCGGCCTCGTAGAGCAGTAGGCTCGAGGCGATGGCGGCGTTGAGGCTTTCGACCGGGCCGGGGCAGGGAATGGTGAGCGCGGCGTCGGCTTGACGGGCAAGTTCGGCGGGCAGGCCGTTGCCCTCGTTGCCGATGAGGAATGCCGCGGGAACGGTGAGGTCGAGGCGATGGGCGGCCTTGGCCTCGCGCACGGCGGTGGCGAAGATCTTGATTTTTGTGGCGTGCAGCCGCGCAAAGCATTCGGTGATGGCGGCGGCGATTATGGGCAAACGGAAAACGCTGCCGGCCGAGGCGCGAACGGCCTTGGGGTTCCATGGATTGACGGTTCCGGGCAGGCAGACGACCCCCGATGCGCCGAAGGCCTCGGCGGAGCGGAGAATTGTGCCCAGGTTGCCGGGATCTTGCAGACCGGCCAGCACCAGCAGCATCGGTTTTTTCCGGTGAGGGGCGAGCAGATTGCTCCAGCCCCATTCGGGCGGCGCGGCCAGGGCGGCGATGGGCTGAGGGGCTTCGGTGGTCAGAGCCGAGTCGAGGAGCTTTTGCGGCACAAGCAGAACTTCAGTCTCGGGCGGCAGGGCGAAACCGTCGAGCAGTTGCTCGGCCTGTTGCGCGACAAAGACCGCCGAAAGGCGCAGGCCGGCTCGCAGCGCCTCTTCGAGCAACTTGGGGCCCTCGATGCCGACGAGTCCGTCAGCGGCGCGGCGCGGGGCTGCCAGCGACTGGCGCAGTTCCTTCAGTTGCGCATTCTGCTTGCTTTCCACTTTGCGGATCGGCATGGACTATTCCTTTCGCGTGCTGTGCCGATTGTAAGATTAGCTTCCGGCCTCAAGCTACCCGTTTTTGGGCGGCGGGGATTTGCGCCACGAAATCGAAGCGCGGGCGGCGACTGAAAGCGAGCGGGAAAAGACTGGGGCAGGCGGCGCAACTTGCACCGAAGCTGGTGCTGTGATAGTTTCCGAATCTGTAGCCTCTTCTCCTATACGGGAATCAAGGTAGGCCTCTTTGTCCGCGGAAATTTTGCGCGTCCATCCCGATGAGCCACAGCCGGACCGGATCGATTACATCGTTTCCAGTCTGCACAAGGGCGCTGTGGTTGCCCTGCCCACCGACACCTTTTACGGCTTGGCGGTGGACCCGGTGAACCTGGCCGCGGTGGAGCAAATCTATCAAATTAAAACGCGGCAGAAGCACAAGCCTCTCTCGTTGCTGATTGCCTCGGTGGCGCAGGCCTACGAACTGGCGCACGATACGGGCGCGCATTTCGACAAGCTGGTGGAGCGCTTCTGGCCCGGTCCGCTGACGATTATTGTGCGCGCCGGAACCAAGCTGCCGTTGCGTTCGACGGCCAACACCGGCAACGTGGCGTTGCGCGTGCCCGACGCGGCCATTCCGCGCGCGGTGGTGGAGCGCTTCGGGCTGCCGATTACGGCGACCTCGGCCAACTTGCGGGGCGCGCCGGAGTGTACCAACGCCGGCAGCGTGCGCGATCAGATCGGCGAGCGGATTCCGCTGATTATCGACGGCGGCCCGACCGGCCGCGCGCAGCCGACGACGATCGTCGATCTCTCGCTGGGCGACGGACGCTGGGAGATTCTGCGCGAGGGCGCCATTCCTACACATGAAATTGTGATGGCTTTGCAGAGATAAGATAAAGCGCATGGGGCGTAAGACCAAAATCAATAAAAATAACTGGGGATGGTGGGCGGCGCTGGCGCTGCTTGTCCTGCTGGTGGCGGGAACCCTCATCTGGTGCCGGTGGGTCTATACGCAGATTGAGTGCTATGCCCATCAGGATCAGGCCGCTCCGGCCGACGCCATCGGCGTGCTGGGCGCGGCCGAGTATGACGGTCGGCCCTCGCCGGTTTTTCGCGCCCGGCTGGATCATGCGCTCGAACTGTATCATCGCGGCATCGCGCCGTTGATTATTACGCTGGGCGGCACGGGGGGCGACCGGTATACCGAGGGTTCGGTGGGCCTTGGATACCTGATGAGCCGGGGCGTGCCCGAAGGCGCGATCATCGCCGATACCGATAGCCGCAATACCGAGGAGTCGGCCCGGCGTCTGGCCGTGATCGCCCGCGCTAACGGTGTGCGCCGCGTGGTCGTGGTCAGCGATGATACCCACATGTTTCGCATCCATTCGATCTGCGTCGCCGAAGGGCTTGAGGTGTTGACTTCACCCCGTGCCCGCGCGGCGGTCGAGGATCGGCCGCGCGAAATCAAGCGGCTGGCGCACGAGATTTTTAGCTATACGCTGTGGCGGGTGCATCTGCATTAAAGCGAAGCTAGAAAAATTAAAGAGGCAAAGTCGGGCGGCGCGAATCAATGCAGCGTTGTCAGAAGGGCTAGCGCGAATCCGGCGGCGGCGGCGGTAGAAAGAAAATTCACCGCGTCGTTGTTCAGCCAGCCGCGATCTTCAATTGCCGCGCCCAGCAGGCTGTCGAAAAATAATCCAAAAATTGCCGCGATGCCGCCGATTGCGAATGTGGTCCAGTTGCCGCGTAGTGCCCACGCGCCGCAGCCGGCTACGAGGGCGGCCGCGATAAAGCCGGCCAGCGATCCAATCAAAGTGACCGCTCCGTTTTGTCCCGGCTCGACCATGCGCAGGGTTGTAATCAGGCGCGGCCGGCCGCCCATTACCTGACCGACTTCGGAAGAGACGGTGTCGGCGGCGGCTTCGGCCAGCGCGGCCAGCGCTGGGACCAGCAACAATGCTCGCGCGGTCGGATGCGCCAACCAGCGGCAATCGAAGAGCCACGCTTGTATGGGAGCGCTGGCGGCCAGCGCCGCTACGCCCAGGTTGGCGGCGATCTGCGCGGCGTTGCGGCCGCGCCGCCGCTCGGCTGTGCCCAGCCCTTCCTTTTGCCGCCGGCCCACATGTGTAGCGGCAAAGGCCAGCACCGCTACCGCCAGCGCCGGAATCAGCGCCGTGCGCCAGGGCAGGTAGGGCGAAGCGGATGTGGAAAACATCAGCGAGGCGGTGAGGATGGCGCCAACGGCTGCGCCTGCCGGCGTGACGGCTCGCAGCCTCCAGGCGAGCGCGCCCAGCAGCGTGCTTAGGCCGAGCGCCCAGAACATTGCATCGGGGGCCGGGACGGCGCAGTCGAGCAGCAGATCCGTGCCCGCGAAGGGCAGCACGGCGAGCAGAACCAGCTTCGATTGCCAGGTGAATTCTTCTTGGGGCACGGATTCATCGTAATTGCTGGCCGCGGGTTGGATGTCGTGCCGCGTCCGGCAGAGGCGTTGATGACAAATCGCCGTTTGCCTCGTCGCATAATGGTGTGGTTTGGGCGGCCGTTTTTGCCGCCCTCCTGATTTACAATCACTGGGTAAGCAGGAACCTTCGGAACGAGGCTTTTTCATGATTTCATGCCAGGCGCATGTGCGATGGGCGCTAGTGGGCGCGGCGATGACGGTTGCCGCCCTGGTGGGCGGATGCGGCGGTAACTACCGGCCGGTGATTTCGTCTATAAGCAGCAGCGGTCCCGCTTCGCAGATTACCTCGTATGTCGTTGCGGTTACGTCTACCGGCTCCAACGCGGACGGCGTCGTTTCGATCATCGACTACTCGGGTGATTCGGTTATGGCTCAGGCAACCATTGGTCTCGGGCCAACGGCTTTTACCCTCGACGAGTCAGGCTCTACGGGGTACACCCTGAATAGCGATAACACGCTCTCTAATTTTTCCATCTCCACAAGCCTGCAAACCAAGTCTGTTTCTACTTCGACGCTCTCTTCGACGAAGATCGTCAACTTTCTGGCGCCCTCCTCGGGACTTTGGGCTACCGATCTGAATGGCGACGTGGTGGATATCTTTTCCGGTTCGCCGGAGGCGATCAAAAACAAGGTTTCCGTGGCGGCAACCATGCCGATGTTCATCGCCGGCTCTTCGTCCTCTTCCGGGACGCGTCAATACGTTATCAGCCAGAATGTATCCGACGCGATAGCCTGTAATCAATCGCCAACGACAGCCCCTTCCGGCACGGCGACGCCGATTATGGTTTCCACCTACACGACCGACACGCCCATTACCGTGGGTAAATGCCCGGTTTTTGCCGTGCCCAGCACCGATCAGAATCGGGTTTTCGTGCTTAACCGGGGAGACGATACGATCTCGGTGATCAACAACCAATCCGGGGCGCTGGATTCCTGCACGCCGTTTCAGAATGAATCCGGGCAGTGGGTCACCTGCCACCCGACCATACAGTTGCCCGCAGGCTCCGGCCCGGTTTTCGCCGTCTATAACGCGACCACCGAGCAGCTCATCGTTTCCAATTACGATGGCGGCACGATCAGCGTGATCGATGTTCCGCTGGATAAGTACGGCAACGACTCCAATAACTACAGCAATTCCACTTGTATTGCTTCCGGCGACACCACGAGCACTTATGCTGGTTGTGGCTCGATTACCGGCGGTTTTGGAGCAACCATTCGCACGATCTCGGTGGGCAATACCACGACGCCCAATCCGGCCAGCGTGGCCGTGCTCTACGACGGCACCAAGGCCTATACCGCCAATCAGAACGACGATGCGAGCGGCTCGGGCAACGGCACCGTGTCGGTCGTGAATCTGTCCAGCTATACGCTGGAAAAGACGCTGACGGTCACCGGCCATCCGCGGAGCATATCCGCCACGCAGAACTCCGAGTACAACAAGGTCTATGTTGCTTCGCCCGACAGCGACTATCTTACGATTATCAAGTCGACGCCGACCGAGACCGATGTGACCGACACTACGCTTAGGCTGTCGGGGCAGCTCCTGGATCTGCGTGTTACCACGGAAAACGGCTCCAACAGCACCCTCAGCAACTACAGCAGCCGCGTTCCCGGCTACGGACAGCCTTGCAACCTGCCCGGCTCAACGTATACCGCTTCGCTGACGGCCTGTCAGGCTCTTCCGTAGAGCGATTGGCGGCAAGGCAATCGAGCGGTCTAAAGGGCCATTCCCCGCGTGGGAACGGCCCTTTGATTTTTATGTGCGGAGTGTGCGGCGGCGATGGACGGGGCGGCAAAGGTTTCTGTCGGGAAAAAACGCGCTGCGAAGATGCGTCTGGACCTTCTGCTCGTCGAGCGGGGGCATGCGCCGAGCCGCGAGCGCGCCCATGCGCTGATTCTGGCCGGTCGCGTGCTGGTTCGGGAACAGAAGATCGACAAGCCGGGAACATCCGTTCTGGCCGATGCGCCGTTGCGCCTGCTGGGCGACGACCCGCTCTACGTCAGCCGTGGTGGATTGAAGCTGGCCGCGGCCCTCAAAGATTGGCGAATCGAAGTTGCCGGCCGCATCTGTCTGGACGTGGGTGCTTCGACCGGCGGCTTTACCGATTGCCTGCTGCAGCATGGCGCGGCGCATGTTACGGCCGTCGACACCGGCTTCGGGCAGATCGCCATGAAGCTGCGCAACGATTCGCGCGTGCGCCTGATGGAGCGTACCAACGCACGGCTGCTAGAGCCCGGCGCGCTGGTCGCCGGTGGGCATAATCCCACCCTCCTGGTGATGGACGTTTCGTTTATTTCGGCCACGCTCGTGCTGCCGGCGGTTTTTGCCGCCGCGCCCTCGTTGGTCGAGGCGGCGATTCTGGTTAAGCCGCAATTCGAGGCTAGGCGTGAGCACGTGGGCAAGGGCGGTATCGTTCGCAACCCCGAGGCGCACGAACTGGCCGTCGCCAAGGTCGCCGATTGCGTCCGCTCGCTAGGCTGGCAGGTGGCGGCGACGATGTCTTCGCCTATTACCGGCATGGAGGGCAACCTGGAGTTTCTGCTCTACGCGCGGCGTGAGCCGGATGCTTCTTCACGCCCCGATCCGTTACACTAAAACCGCATGATCTCCGTCGCCATTGTTTCCAAACCGCATCGGGAAGAGCTCAAACAGCTCTTGCCGGAGCTGATTGCATGGTTGCGCCAGCATGGCTACGATCCGGTGATGGATCGCGAGAGCGGCGGTTATACCGACGCCGCGCCGGTCGTTGACCGCGCCCAGTTGCCAGCGAATTCGCCGGGGTTGGTGATCGTTCTGGGCGGCGACGGCACGCTGCTGGCCGCCGCGCGCGTCTTTGCCACCGCCGGCACGCCCATCCTTAGCGTGAATCTGGGCTTCCTCGGCTTTTTGACCGAGGTGCGGCTGGCCGATCTTTACTCCACGCTCGAAAACTGGTGCGAGAGCTGCCACAGCCTCGACGCGCGGGCGATGCTGCATGCCGCGCTGTGGCGCGAGGGCGCCGAGATCGCCAGCTTCGAGGCGCTCAACGAGATTGTCGTTTCCAAGGGCGACATTGCCCGCATGGGTGAGTTTGCCGTGGAGCTGGACGGCAAGAGTGTGGCCCGCTTCCGCGCCGACGGCGTGATCGTCTCCACGCCCACCGGCTCGACGGCCTACACGCTGGCCGCCAACGGACCGATTTTGACGCCCGACGTGGACGCTTTGGTGGTGACGCCGATCTGCCCGCATCTGCTGACGCTGCGGCCGATCGTGGTGCGCGGCGACGCTTTGTTGACGGTGCGCGTCGAGGCTGTTCCCAGTGTGGCGTTGTTGACCGTCGATGGCCAGCAGCGCATTGAGCTGCGCCACGGCGACGAGGTGCGTTGCTGCCGCTCTAGCCACACCGTCAACCTCATCCGGCTCGGCGACAACGGCTTCTTCGACGCTCTGCGCAGCAAGCTCAGTTGGGGCGAGCAGTAAAGACGGCGCAAAAACTATTTCGTCAGTTCGGCCAATAGCACTTGCGCCTTGGCGGCCAGCGTGTGCGCGCCCTCCACGTCGCCCGACCCTAGCGCGCAACGGGCCTGCTTCAGAAATCCGCGAATATGTTCGGCGATCTTCTGCTCGGAATCGTTCAGCGGGCGTTTGATGCTTTTCAACTTGCCATCGGTCGCCGAGATCGATTCTTCCGTCTGGTGGCGAAACTCCGCCGAGCCGCCAGAGGAGAGCGAACCGATCGCCACGACCCCTGCTGTCTCCTGGGTGTTGGCTGTCTCTTCCGGCCGCTTGCCCGAGGACTTTTTATGCCGGTGCTGACGGGTCTGCAGATCCTGCTCCGGCAGCTTCGTCATGGGCTTGATGGGACGCGTCGGCAAGGTAAACGGCAGATCGACCGAAATAAGGTCGAGTGGCAGCGGGCGTTGTGCAGCCGGCGCCAGCGTTTGCGTCGGCACCGGTCGATTCTTGTGGTGGAAGATGCAGCCCGAGAGCGCAAACGGCAGCAGCCACCCGGCGTATCTGGCAAGCGATCTCATCTCCGCACCCTCGTTTCGCCCGCCGAATTCGTCGCCTTCATGCGCCTGTGTCCCCGGTCTGCGGCTGCGAGCGGAATGCGCAGAAAGAAGACCGCGCCGCGGCCCTCTTTTGATTCTACGTCGATGCTTCCGTGGTGCATTTGCAAAATGCGATAGCTCATCGCCAGGCCGATGCCGCTGCCTCCGCTTTTGGTGGTGAAGTAGAGATTGAAAATTTTCTCGCGAATCTCTTCGGGAATGCCCGGGCCCTGGTCGGCGATGCGGAGTACGGCTTCGCGCGGCGTCTCTTCCAGCGTCACCTCCAGCCGTCCACCCTCGGGCATGGCCTGCGCGCCGTTCAGAATTACGTTGAGGGCAGCCTGCTTGAGCAGATCGGCGTCGACCTTGGCGACGAGCGGGCTCTCCGGCAGGCTGTTCACCAATTTAATGCGGTGCATGGCCAGCTCGTCGGCGGCCAGCGCCAGCACGTCGCCGATGATTGGCCGCAGATCCTGTTCGCGCAGATCCAGCTCCACGGGCCGGGAAAAGTCCACCAGCGTTTGCACGACGCGATCCAGCCGCCGGATTTCGGCGTCGATGACCTCCAGATGTTTGGCCGCGCCATTGCCGGTATCGCCTAGCTTGGCCTTGAGCAGCTCCAGATGCACGACGATGGCGTTGATCGGATTTTTTACCTCGTGGCCCACGCCCGAAGTCAGCCGGCCGATTGCCGCCATGCGCCGCGAAAGCTCCAGCTCGGACTCGATTTCGGCCTCCGACTCCAGATCGTGCAGCGAGACTAGCGCGCCCAGACTGCGCCGCGAGGCGCCGTCGTGGATAAAGTCCACCGAGGCTTGGATGCGCCGCCCGTTTTCGGTGAGGATCTCCTCTTTGCCCAGATTTTCGCCGGCCGCGATCGCTTCGCCGAGAGCGCGGCCCAGCACTGTCGCCGGCGTGAAGATTTCCTGCGTCGTTCGGCCCAGAAGGTTGCCGCTGTCCAGATCGAGAAAACGGCGCGCCGATTCCGAGACCAGCACGGCCCGCCTGTCTTCGGTGAAGAGCAGAATGCCGTCCTGCAGGTTGCCGAGAATCTGGTCGAGATTTTCGCGCAGCGCCGAGTAAACCTCTTCGACGCTCTTCATGCGCTGGCCGATTTTTTCAATTTTGTTGGAGACGCGCGCGGCCACATCCTGCTTGCGCGCCGACTCGTCCTCGGGCGGCGTTTCTTCAGCCGCCGAGAGCCGGTCGAGCTGGCGGCTGATTTCCGTCAGCGGCCGCAGCGCCAGATTGCTCAGCAGAAAAGCGGCGGCCAGCGCCGCGGCCAGCACAAAGCCCATCAGCCAGAGGGCTTTTTTCAGCAGCGGCGCGTAGACGGCGCGCAGCAGCGAGGTGCGCACGCCCACGTTCACCGTGGCGAAGAGCATGCCGTTGTTTTCAACCGGCGCCACCACGTCGAAGACCCGCGGCTTGCCGAAGACCTGGGCCATCATGCTGATGGCGTCGGCCTGGAGCAGAATGTCGTAATTGGCGCGCGCGGGCAGCGGCTTGCCTTCGTTGTCGGGATTGGTGCTGAGCAGCGTGACGCTGTGGCTGTCGCCGATGTTCACGTCGTAGACGGTCAGCGAGTAGCGGTTGACGGCTTCAAGCGAGGCCTTCAGCGTGGCGTCGCTGTGCATTGCCTGCGTCATCAGCGCGCGCAGATCCGTTGGGTCGCGGGGATCGACGGTGCGGCCCTTGAGTCCCGTTTCCAGCGCGTTTTCAAGAGCCAGCCTGACCTGGCGGGCCACCATCAGGTCGGTGTTGTAGGTGTCGCCAACCGCGGCCTTTACTAACTGGTGAACGTAGACCAGCGAAAGCAGCCCGGCGACAAAAAAGACCAGGGCGGTAATCGCGAGCACGAGTTGGGTTTTTAAGCGCATCGAATTTTAATAAGGCGTTGTGTGAAGCGTCGCGACGGCCTCGCGCGCGATCGTTGTAAGCTATTCGCCCTGCAACAGCCCGGTTTTGCCGTACTCCTTGAGTTTATTGTGCAGCGTTTTCAGGCTCACACCCAGAATTTCGGCGGCGCGGGTTTTGTTTTGTCCGGCGGCTTCCAGGGTGCGCAGAATCAGCCGCCGTTCGGCTTCGTGCACGGTAGAGCCAACGTGAATTTCGATGGCGTCGCCATCGGCCGCGGGTGCGACGGCGTTTTCGCCGAAGCCCTTCGGCAGGTGTCCGGCGTCGAGCGGCGCGCCGTCGGGGCAGAGAATCACCGCCCGCTCTATGGTGTTGCGCAGCTCGCGGCCGTTGCCCGGCCAACTGTAGGCCATCAGCCGCTCCTGCAATGAGGCGGTCATGCCGGAGACCCTGCGCCCATGCTTCTGGTTCATCTCGGCAAGCATGGCTTCGGCCATCGCCGGCAGATCTTCCATGTGCTGGCGCAGGGGCGGCATCAGAATGTTGAAGACGTTCAGCCGGTAGTAAAGGTCGGCGCGCAGCGTGCCTTCATCGACGGCTTTTTGCGGATCGCGATTGGTGGCCGCCAGCACGCGTACGTCGATCTCCTGCTCGGCGCGCGCGCCCAGCCGCCGGAATTTGCGCTCCTCAAGCACGCGCAGCAGCTTGGCCTGCGTGCCCGGCGGCATTTCGCCGATTTCGTCGAGCAGCAGCGTGCCGCCCGAGGCCAGTTCGAAGCAGCCGGCGCGCCGCTCGACCGCGCCGGTGAAGGCGCCTTTTTCGTGGCCGAAGATTTCGCTTTCGATCAGTGTTTCGGGAATCGCCGCGCAGTTGACCGCCACGAAGGGCCGCGTTTTGCGCGGGCTCAGATCGTGCAGCGTGCGCGCCACCAACTCCTTGCCGGTGCCGCTTTCGCCGGTGATTAGCACGGGCACATTCGAGGGGGCGATCTGCTCGATCAGCGCGAAGATTTCGCGCATGGCCATCGAGCCGCCCACCAGACGGCCCAGCACGCCGGTTTCGCGCAGCCGCCGGCGGGCGACTTCTAGTTCAATCGCCGTATCGTGCTGCCGCGCGGCGTTGGCCAAAATGGTTTTCAGCCGCGTGGCGTTGACCGGCTTTTCTAAAAAGTCGTAAGCGCCCAGCTTCATCGCTTCTACGGCCGACTGAATCGAGCCCATGGCGGTGAGCACCACGACGGCGATGTGCTCGTCGGCATTGCCTTCGGCCAGCTTGGCCAGCAATCCCATGCCGTCCAGCCGCGGCATCTTCAGGTCGGTGACCACGATCGCCGGTTCCCATGCCTGAGCTTTTTCCCAGGCTTCGGCGCCGTCGCGGGCCGCTTCGGTCCGGTAACCCCAGCCGGAGATTAACTCCGCCAGGCCGGACAGTGCATTCGGCTCGTCTTCGGCGATTAGGACTTTTACCGCATTTTCCATGTATCTATCCAGCTTACTTTTTATGGCGGAGTCTCGCCAAACGATTTACCTCCTTTCCTGCCTCGGAGCGCGGAGGTCGAAAAGTCCGCCGCGCCGTCTATACTCGCATCGGACGATTTTTTTCTGAAGGAGCGATTTTCATGTCCTCTCCCGCTATTGTTTATGCGCGACAGAACCACGCGCGTTTTCTCGACGAGCTCAAGACGCTGCTGCGCATCCCCTCCATCTCCGCGCTGCCCGAGCACAAGGGCGATTGCCTCAAAACCGCCGAGGCTCTGGTGGCCGAGTTCAAGCGCATCGGCATGGAGAATGCGCATTTGGTCAAGACCGCGGTCAATCCGCTGGTCTACGCCGAGTGGCTTCATGCTCCGGGCAAGCCGACGGCGCTGCTGTATGGCCATTACGACGTGCAGCCGGTCGATCCGCTCGACGAGTGGATTACGCCGCCCTTCGAGCCCACCGAGCGCGACGGCAACCTTTACGCGCGCGGCACCTGCGACGACAAGGGGCAGATCTGGGCGCAGGTCAAGGCGCTGGAGTCGCTGCTGGCGGCCAACAGGGCGCTGCCGATCAACATTCGCGTTCTGCTGGAGGGCGACGAGGAGATGGGCGGCGAGGGCATCGCCAGCTACGTGGCCTCAAAGCCGCCCGAGCTCAAAAGCGATTTCGCGCTGATCTCCGACACCGAGCTTTTCGCCGACGGCCTGCCCACGCTTTGCGTCGGCCTGCGCGGCATGATCTATACCGAGATCGAGGCGCGCGGTGCCAAAACTGATTTGCACTCGGGGCAGTATGGCGGCGCGGCGCCCAATCCGCTGGTGGCTCTGGCGCAGATCATCACCAAGCTCAAAGACGAGAACGGCCATATCCTGATTCCCGGTTTCTACGACGGCATCATTCCGCCCAGCCCCGAGGAACTGGCCGCCTGGCGCAGCCTGCCCTTCGACGAGGAGCACTATCGCCAGACCGAAGTCGGTTCCAAGCAATTAACCGGCGAGGCCGGCTACAGCGTTCTGGAGCGCACCTGGGCCCGGCCCACGCTCGACGTGCACGGCATTCCCGGCGGCTTTACCGGCGCTGGCGCTAAAACCGTGATTCCCGCCAAGGCTTCGGCCAAGGTCTCCATGCGGCTGGTTCCGGGCATGACCCCGGCCAAGGCCTTCGCCCTCTACAAGAATTACGTGGAAAAAATCGCGCCGGCCGGCATCGAGCTTGACGTCCGATTGATTCACTCCGGCGATCCAAGCTTGATTCGCGTCGATAACCCCTACGTGCAGGCGGCGACGCGCGCGCTGCACGAGGTTTGGGGACGCGACACGGTCTTTATCCGCTCGGGCGGATCGGTGCCGATTGTCGGCGATTTCGAGCGCAACCTGGGAGCGCCCAGCGTCATGATGGGCTTCGGCCTGCCCGACGACAACATCCACGCGCCCAACGAGAAGTTCAAGCTGAAAAACTTCGAGTTGGGCATTCAGTCGCTGATTCGTTTCTTGGAGGAAGCTGGCCGTTGAGCCGCGTCGGCCCGCTGGCCGGCGCGCATCGCGTAAGCTGTAGGCATGGGGCTTTTCGACTCATCCGACCAATCCGATTCCGCGCAGACTGAGCCGGCGGAAACGCTGGCCGCGGAACTGGACGCGCTGGCCGAAGGCAAGAAGCAAGCCGAACCGGCCACGCTTCCCGCCTCCGGGCTGGGCGAGCAGGTGATCGCCTTCCGCGAGGTTTCCATCGCTTTCGATGGCCGCTCGGTGCTCGAGAAGGTCAGCTTTTCGGTGCGTCGCGGCGAAACGCTCTGCATCCTGGGTCGTAGCGGCGTCGGCAAGTCCGTTTCTCTGCGCCTGCTGATGGGCTTTCTGCGGCCGGATTCCGGCTCGATCTGCGTCGAGGGCCAGGAGATCGCCAGCCTCGACGAGGAAGGGCTGCGGATTCTGCGCAAGCGCATCACCATGGTCTTCCAGAACGGCGCGCTCTTTGACTCGCTTAGCGTCCGTGAGAATGTCGCCTTCCCTTTGCGTGAGCGCGGCGGCATGGAGGAGGGACCGTTGAACCAGCTCGTCGATCGGCTGATCGGCCTGGTCGGCGCCGAGGATGTGGCCGACGCCCTGCCGTCCAGCCTCTCGACTGGCCGCAAGCGCGCCGTGGCCATGGCCCGCGCGCTGGCCTCGCAGCCGGAAATCGTTCTTTACGACGAACCCACCACCATGGTCGATCCCATCATTGCCCGGCGGTTGGGCGACCTGATTCAGATGTTGAAGCGCCAGCTTGGCTTTACCAGCATCGTGGTGACCCACGATACGCGTTTTGCCCGGCGGCTGGCCGATTCCGTGCTCTTTTTGGACGAGGGCCAGGCGCGCTATTTCGGACCGGTTCAGGGGTTTTTCGCCTCGACTGATGCGGATATCCGCCGTTTTCTAGAACTTGACGCCTACGAAATCCCCATAAATAAAAATTGACATTTCTGTTGCAAATGCGCTTTAAAATGGTACATTAAAGTGTTTTAACCTCTGGTAACCACCTCACCGCAGCTTCGTAATCTGTTGGAAGCGTTATTCCCCTTGCTGTTCCCCTCCACCTGAGCGAAGCTGGAATCAATCAGTTGCAGCCAGCTAGATTTGCAATAGCGAACAAGGCTGCACGGGCTCTCTTTTAGGGCACTTCCCTACGGCTATGGCCGATGAGTTTTTGAGAGTTTGAGGTCTGCGTTCCCCTATGGCGAGTTCAGAGTTTTGGCAAAAAAATACGTCTACCATGGCCTCCCCGTCTGAATGGGAAGCCAGTGCCGCTGCCGCTTCTCCGCGAAGTCCCCGAAACGCGGCCAAAGTGTGGATGGCCGCCGATGTGCTGACGGTTTTTGGCGTTGCGATCGCGGTCACGCTCTATAAATTCCATCTTGCTCCCCTTGTGGGTGCGCGGAGCTTTTGGCGCGGCATCTTGATGCACGATCGCGCGACGGGGCTTTTGCTGGTCGCGCTTTGCGGATTTACGGCGATGTTGATTTTGATCAGTCGCCGGTTGCATCTCTATACGCCGGCCCGTTTGGCCAGTTCGCTCAATGAACAGCGGTTAAGCGTGCAGGCCAGCCTTAGCGCGGGCCTGTTGCTGGCCGGCGCTCTCTATCTGGTGCACGCCGACGACGTTCCCCGCGCCATCGTCATCAGCATCATTGGCTTGGTCGTGGTGCTCCTGGGGCTGCGGCGTTTGGTCTATCGCTTCGTGCTCTACCGGCGCTTCGAGCGCGGGCTGGATACGCGCAATATCCTGATCGTAGGCACCGGAGCCGAGGCCGTGGCTCTGCGCTATCACGTCGATCGCATCCGGCACCTTGGCTTCACCTTCAAGGGCTTCATCAAATTGCCCGACGCCAATCCCTGCCAAGCGGTTGACGCCACCGAGATTGTCGGTACGCTGGACACGCTTTTTCAGCAGGCGCGCAAGCAATTTGTCGACGAGATCTTCTTCACCACGCCCTGCGAGCGCGGCATCGTGCAGCGGGTTCTGGAGCAGGCCCGCATACGCGGCGTCGATCTGCGCGTCGTTCCCGATATGTACGACGGTTTTGCCTGGGACAGTCCGATTGAATACATCGGCCAGTTTCCCACCATCCCGCTGCATCGCGGCCGGACGCATGAACTGGGGCTGATGCTGAAGCGCGTTTTCGACATCGTCTTCGCCTCGGTAACGTTGATCTTGCTGGCGCCGCTCTTTTTGGCGATCGCCATCGCCATCAAGCTCGATTCCGCCGGCCCGGTTTTTTACGCCGCCGAGCGCATCGGCAAAAAGGGCATTGTTTTTCATTGCCTCAAATTCCGCACCATGGTTCGCGACGCCGACCAGCGCCGCGCCGAGTTGATGAGCATGAACGAGCGCGACGACGTGCTCTTCAAGGTGGTTGACGATCCCCGCATCACCCATCTGGGGCGCTTTCTGCGCAAGTATTCGCTCGATGAGCTGCCGCAGTTCGTTAACGTTCTGCGCGGCGAAATGAGCGTCGTCGGCCCGCGGCCGCCGCTGGGCGGCGAGGTGCGTAAATATAACCTCAGCCATCTGCGCCGGCTCGACGTTACGCCAGGCATTACCGGCTTGTGGCAGGTGCAGGGCCGCCAGGATCCCTCCTTCGCCAGCTATGTTTCGCTCGATGTTGCCTACATCGAGCACTGGAGCATCTGGCTCGACATCAAAATTGTTCTGCGCACCATCGGCGTGGTTTTCGCCGGCACCGGAATCTAGACGAAGCGCACATGATCTCATCGAGGCCGCCCATTCGTCAGGCGGCCTTTCCGTCTCCGACACGGTAAACTGAGCATGTGAAGATTGCGCTGGCCCAGATCGACCCCACGGTTGGGGATTTTACGGGAAACCTCGATAAGATTGTCTCCGTGAGCCGCCGCGCCGCCGCCCTGGGCGCGCGGTTGACGGTTTTTTCCGAACTTGCCATCTGCGGCTACCCGCCCGCGGATTTTTTGGAAAAACCCAGCTTTCTGGCGCGCTGCCGTACGGCCGTCGATGAACTGGCCGCGGCCACGCGCGATCTGCCTACGGCCGTTTTGGCCGGCGTCGCGCTGCCGGTCGGCCGCGAAGATGGCCAGCCTGGGCTGCCTACCGACCGCTTTTCATCGATGGGCTACAAGCCGGCTTTTAACGCCGCGGTGCTGCTTGACCGCGGCCAACTGCTGCTCGAACAGCACAAGCGCCTGCTTCCGTTTTACGATGTCTTCGACGAGCAACGCTACTTTTCGCCCGCCGCGCCGCAGAAGGTGATCGAACTCGATGGCTTGCGTCTGGCCATCACCATTTGCGAAGACGCCTGGAACGACAAAAATTTCTGGCCGCGGCGGCTCTATCCGGTCGATCCCATGGAAGAGCTGATGCGCCAGAATCCTGCCCTGCACATCAATCTTTCCTCGTCGCCGTTTTGGCACGGCAAGCGCGCTTTGCGCCGCCAGATGCTGGCCGCCATTGCCCGCCGCGACGGCATTCCCGTGCTGCTGGCCAATCAGGTCGGCGGCAACGATAGTCTGGTTTTCGATGGTTCCTCGCTGGCGCTTAATGCTCGGGGCGAGCTGATCGCTCAGGCCGCATCGTTTGCCGAAGATTTGGTTGTGCTCGACCCGTTCGCCGCGCCGCCAGTGCCCGAGCCCCAGGACGACGACACCGAGGCCGCCTATCGCGCGCTGGTGCTCGGCACGCGCGACTATGTGCGCAAGTGCGGATTCGGTAAGGCCATCGTGGGTTTGAGCGGCGGCATCGACTCGGCGCTGGTGGCCGCCATTGCCGCCGAGGCTCTCGGTCCGGAAAACGTCATCGCCGTTGGTATGCCCAGCCCCTACTCGTCGGCCGGCTCGATTGACGATAGCGTCAAGTTGGCCGCCAATCTCGGTATTCGCTTCGAGACCATTTCCATCTCCACGCTCTTCGCCGACTTTAATCGTTCGCTGGAACCGCTCTTCCGCGGCCTGAAAGAAGACCTGACCGAGGAAAACATTCAGCCGCGCATTCGCGGCACGCTGCTGATGGCGCTTTCGAACAAGCTGGGCGCGTTGGTGCTGACCACCGGCAACAAATCCGAGATGGCCGTCGGCTACTGCACACTTTATGGCGACATGGTCGGCGCGCTGGCGGTGATCGGCGATCTGGTCAAGACCCGCGTCTACGCCGTCTGCCGCTGGCTCAATCGCGAACGGGAGATCATCCCCGAGGATATTTTGACCAAACCGCCTTCGGCCGAGTTGCGTCCCGGCCAGATGGACACCGATTCGCTGCCGCCCTATGAGATGCTCGATCCGATTCTCGAAGCCTATGTGGAGCGCTACGAAACCCCCGAGCAGATCGCCGCCGCGCACGGTTTTCCGCTCGATCAGGTCCGGCGGGTGGTGCGGCTGGTCGAGCGCTCCGAATACAAGCGCCAGCAGGCCGCTCCGGTTCTCAAGGTCACCGCCAAGTCCTTCGGCATGGGGCGCAGGTTCCCCATCGCGGTCAAGGTTCAGGTCTAAACCGAGCGCCGGCAGGCTCTTGAGGACCGAAAAAAAACCGAAAAAGTCAGGTTTTGCTCTTGCGCTGGCCCGGAGATTTGCCTCCGTAAATGGCTGGCGCGGGTATAAGCTAATTTGAGGGAATTTTCCCGCGAGTGAAGGAGAACAGCTTGACCCGTCCGTCGATTCATTTCCTCAACGCCGCCGCGTTGATCGCTCTTTTTGTCCCGGCCTTCCAGGCCGTTGGCCAGCAGCAGGTGCCACCGGCCCAGCCTTCGTCTGCCCCTGCCGCGCCGGCTCCATCCGCCGCGCCGGCTTTCCCAAAGCCAAATCCGGCTAACTTTACCGCCGCATCGCCCACCAAAGAGGTGGTGAATGCTTTTCTGCACGCCAATTGGGGCTTCGACGAGAACCGCGTCTGGCAGGTGCAGGCCATTTTCAAGACGCCTGTAGAGGGTGTTTCAAAGGTGATTGTGTTTATCGGCGACAAAACCGGCAAAGAGAAGCCCCAGGCCTTCTCTTTCTTCACTTTGCCCGACGGCAAGCACATCATCACCGGCGATACGGTTATTGCTTTTGGTGAGCATCCCTTCGCCGAAGCGCGCCAGAAGCTGGAGCAGCGCGCCAATGGTCCCTATCGCGGTTCGGCAGCCAAAGATCTGGAACTGGTCGAGTTCGCCGACTATCAGTGCCCCCACTGCAAAGAGGCCCAGGCCAACATCGACAAACTGGTTGCCGATTACCCCAAGGCCCGCATCGTGTTTCAGGCCTTTCCGCTGGTGGCGGTCCATCCCGAGTCCGTGCGCGCGGCCGAATACGGCTTCTGCGTGAACAAACAGGCTGGCAGCAATGCTTTCTTCCAGTTCACCGCCGCCGTATTTGAGGGGCAGGACGGTCTGGCTACCGCCGATGGCGCAGTGCTTACGTTGAACAGCGCCGTTACCAAGGCCGGTCTCGATCCAGCAAAGGTTTCGGCCTGCGCCGCAACGCCCGAGGCTAAGGCTTACGTCGATGCCTCCATCAAGCTGGCTGAGGATCTGGGCATCAATCAGGTTCCCATGCTGGTTATCAATGGCCATGAAGTGCCGGCCAACGCGCCGTATGATTCGTTGAAGAAGATCGTTGAATTCCAGGCGCAGCTCGACGGCGTCGCCGGCAAGTAAGCTGTTTTTTTGCCTATGCCGGTTCGTTCGCGTTGGCGGGCGGGCCGGCATACTTGTCTTACTGCACTCCCGCGCCCTTCTCCACACGCATCATCGCTGTATGCCCGGCGGCCTGCGAGCCGCGCACCACGTGCGGCGTTATCACGATCACCAGCGTTGACGTGTCTATCTCCTTATCGTTACTGCTCAGGCTGCTCAGTCCTGGAATCTCGCTCAACCCCGGCGTTCCGCTCAAGGCGCGGCTCTGTGTTTTGTCCAACTCGGTGGCGATCACAGTCGCTTCTCCCTCTTTGACGATTACGTCTCCCGAGTAGACGCGGTTGTTCAGGATCGGATTGCCGGAGAGTGTGCTTCCCGAAAGCGAGTCGAGCTTCATGTTGACGCCCAATGCCACGTTGCCGTTGCGCAGCACGCGGGGCGTGGTCTTCAGGGTCAGTCCCAAGTCCTCATACTGCACCATGGGGATGCTGGCCGAACTGCTCAGCGAAGAGATCAGGGAAGAGAGCGCGCTTGATGTTCCCGACGAGGTCAGCCCGGCGATGCTGGTGGAGTTCGACGACAGGCCGGAATAGGAAGAGGTCTGGATGGGATACCTTTCGCCCTCTTTGATCGTTCCTTCTTCACCGTCCTGCAGGCGTAGCTGGATCTGATCGAGCGCGTGCGAGTTGGTGGTATTCAGCTTGATGTTGAGCGTTGCCGAGCCTGGCTCCAGAGCTGATTCCGTGATGCCGCCGCCGAAGACCGCGAATCCGCTCGACAAGAGCGTGCTCGATACCTCTCCGGATGCGATCAGAATGGCGAGAATTGCCAACGGATCGTTGGCCGAGGCCAACCCCGACGAGATGATCTCTTGCACCAGCGTCGAGTTTTGGCTGAGGATCGATTGTTCCTCCGCATAGAGGTTGAAGGCGGTCATGGTTTGCGGCAACTGCACGCCGGTTACGCGCGCGCCGGTGTGCGAAACCTGAATCATGCGCACATCGAGCAGCACCTGGCTGCGACCGTCTAAAAGGCTGCGCAACGTGGCGTTGAAGATCTGCAGCGTCGAGCTGGGGCCGCGCAGCGTAAGTGTGTGCGACGTGGGATTGGCTTTGGCCTTCTGAATGCCGAAAACATTTTTAGCCACGGTTTCGATCTCGGTCAGTTCCGTGTCGCTCAATCCACTCAGGTAGACCGTTTCCATTTCCAGTCGCGTGAACCTCTGGCGGTTTTCGCGCGTGTCGCCGGCTACAACGACGCGGTGCGCGTCCAGGGGTGAATAAAAACTTTTCGTCGCCAGTTCCAGGGCGTGCGCGGCCTGGTCGAAGGTGGCCTCGTCCAGATCGAAGCGGACCTGCATCGGGTGCACGCTTTCGTCGAGCATTGCCGTCAGGCCGTAAGCCTGAAAGACCTGCTGAATTGTCTGGCGCTGATCGGCGCGCAGGTGGAAGCTATGCCGTGCCGTGCTGGGGGCGAGCGCCTCAGCCTCTCCTATCTGGTTGGTGCTCTGCTCTTCGTAAAGCGGCTTGGTTTGCCCGAGCAGCGCGTCGTCGCCCAACTCGTCCATGTGCTGGCTGACGGCGATGTTTTTAGGGTCGAGCGTCCGCGCCTGTTCCAGCGCCGCGCGCGCGCCGGCCGCGTCGCCCAGCAGGCGGTCTTTGGCCGCGGCCTGGATCAGCGCCGTGACGGCGTGGCCGCGGGCCACCTCGGCCGCTCGCGGATAGTTGGCGTTTTCCGGATCGAGCGCCGCGGCCTGTTCGTATCCCTTCATCGCTTCTTCAAAGCGGCGGTCCAAAAACAGCTTGCTCGAAGCCATGAAGAGCTTGGCCGCCTTGCGCCGGTCGCTGTTGCGCGGAGGCTTGCTGGCCTCTGGCTTGTTGGTCTCCGGTTTGGCTTGCGCCTGTGCCGTCGATGGCGTTGTCGATGGCGCCGCGGAAGGCGTGCCGACCGCCTGCGCATCCAGTACGCCCGGCAACGCCGCCAACAGCAGCCATGCGGCGCTACGGCGGATTTGTGCCCACGAACCGCACTGTCTCTGGATCGTCATTGCGCCGCTCCTGTCCACGCCAGCAGATCGGCCAGCGAAGAGACGCAGGCTTCGGGACGGCAGGCGAGCAACTCGTCGAAGCTCGGCTGCCCGGTGGCGACGGCGATGATCGGCAGCGCGTTGGCTCGCGCTGCCTCAATGTCGCGCGGCGTGTCGCCGATGACGCAGATTTTCTCTGTTGCTCCCATGCGCTCGCGGGCCTGGCGTACCGCGTCGGCCACCAGTTCGGAGCGCGCCAGAAAACGGTCGCTGAAGCCGCCGAAGCTGAACCACGGGCGCAGACCGGCCTCTTCAATCTTGATCCAGCCGATCGCCTCCAGATTGCCCGAGGCCACGCCCAGCAGCGCGTTTTTCTCCGACAAATAGTGCAGAAATTCCTTGACGCCCGGCATCAGCCTTAGCTTCAGCTCATGACGCCGCGCGGCGACGATGCGGCACATCTCGCGCAGAATAGCGTCGGTCCGCTCGGCCAGTGCCGTGGCGGAAATTCCGGACTGCCGGCAGGCTTCCGAGAGAATCGCCATATCGGTGTTGCCCTGCAGGGCAATGCCTTCCAGCGAAATTTCATGCCCCAGCACTTTGCGCACGCTGGCGGTAAAAGACTCCAGATGTACGCGGTCGTGGCTGCGCAGCAGCGTGCCGTCGATGTCGAACAGATAGGCTTTCTGCCCGTCCCAGGCAAAATTCGGAGCGATGGCGATGCGGGATTCGGCGTTCTGTTCGGTTTGCGGCATCACGTGTGGGCGGCGGCTTTAGCCCAGGCGGTAGCCTTGGCGCGCCAGGTTGCTATAAATAAGACGCTCGCTGCGCACGGGACGCTTGAGGCCGGCGCGTACTTCGGCCAGATCCAGCCCCAGATCCGCCATGGTGCGGCTCAGTGTGTTGCGATGCATGCCCAGCTCATTGGCTGCCTTGCACTGGTTTCCCCGGTGCGCGACGAGAACCTCATGTAGATACTGCTTTTTAAATTCACGTACGGCTTCCTCGTAGCCAACGCCGCTCGAGTGCATCTGCGCCACCAGGCTTTCCAGTTCTCGTTTCACGTGTCCCTCTTATTTTTCCGCAAGCGGAATATTTTTTCGTAGACCCAACGCAAATCCCAGTGTCGTAAACCGGCGCTACTCTGCCGTGCAAGTTTATCTTCCTACAATACACCGTTTCCGGGGTGCATCCACGATGGAGATTCATGCTCCAACAATCGCAATCCATCGTGCACGCGCGCCCCTAATTCGTCGGGCGAAATGCAGGTGCTGGCGGCGCAGCTTCCAAAGAAAAACCGCGGCAATTTCGCCTCTGCCAGCCAGTGCGCCTGCGGAAAAAAAGCCAACGTCACCAGCATGCAAACCACCACCAGCAACAGCCCCTGCGCGAAGCCCAAAAGCGCCCCGCCCAGCATATCCAAGCAGCCCAATCCGAATCCATGCAGCGCTTTCTGCAGCAGCGCGCCGGCCAGATTAGCCAGCCCCGCCACCAGCAAAACAATAAGCAGAAATCCGATGGCGTCGGCGACAGCGTCCACTCGTACAACCGACCGGAGAAGCGCCGCCACGCTAGCATAGTTCCAGTCGGCCAGCGCCAGCCCGAGCAGCAAACCCCCGAGCGAGCAGATCGCGCGGATTAATCCCTGGGTGAGTCCTTCCAGTGTCGATACCGCCAACACGATCAGAATGGCCCAATCCGCCAGTGTCATGCTTCGCTCCTGAATTTACACGGCGATGGCCTTACGCTTCGATCTCGCGGCCGGTCAGCCGCCGGAAGGCTTCAAGATACTTGGCCCGCGTGCGCTCCACCACTTCATCTGGCAGTCCCGGCGCCGGCTCCTGCTTGTTCCAGTGAATCTCTTCCAGGTAATCGCGCACGAATTGCTTGTCGAAAGAAGGTTGCGCGCCGCCCGGTTTCCATGCCTGCGCATCCCAAAAGCGTGAGGAGTCGGGAGAAAGAACCTCGTCGGCCAAAATCGTGCCCTGCGCGGTTTTGCCGAATTCGAACTTGGTGTCGGCTAAAATCAGCCCGCGGCTTTCGGCGTGCGCCGCCGCGCGGCGATAGATCTCGATTGTCAACCGCCGCAGCTCTGCCGCATCGTGCGCGCCGATGAGTTTTTCTACCGCGGCGAAGGCGACGTTCTCGTCGTGCGCGCCGTCCTGCGCTTTGGTCGATGGCGTAAAGAGCGGCTCGGGCAGTCGCGATCCGTCCAGCAGCCCGGCCGGCAGCGGAATGCCGCAGACCGTGCCCGCGCGCTTGTACTCCTTCCAGCCCGATCCGGCCAGATAGCCGCGCGCCACGCACTCCACCGGATACATCTGGGCCCGCTTGACCAGCATCGAGCGGCCCACCAACTGCTCGCGATAAGGGCGCAGCGCGGCCGGATACTCATCGACATTGGCCGTGATCAGGTGATTGGGAACCAGATTTTTCAACAGATCGAACCAGAACAGCGAGATCTGCGTCAGAATTTTGCCCTTGTCGGGAATGCCCGAGGCCAGCACATGATCGAAGGCCGAAATGCGGTCGGTGGCCACCAGCAGCAGTGCGTCGTCTACGGCGTACAAATCGCGCACCTTGCCCCGTCCGAGCAGGGGAATTGCGCCCAAATTAGTTGTCAGCAAAGCAGCCACGGAGAGCCTTTCTTATGAGGGGGAACTACGTATGCGAGGATTTCGCGCACGCTATGAATCTCCGATTTTCCGGCGGCCGGGAGGCTTTGTCAATCGCTGTTGCTGTCGCCACTGAAATCGCGCGCAATCGCTTTGCCGGGGCGCGAAACACGCGCGAAATGTGCGGAATCCTATCTCAACGTTGGCGCACTATTGCGTTGATCGGCGCAAATTGGCTCATTTTTACACAGTGTAAAATGCTGTGACGGCTGTCACGGAATGCGATTTCATCAATCGGAGACACTTGCGGTTGTCATCAAGGTTCGGAAAATTCGCAAGAGTTCTCTTTGAGCCGGGTGGTACGAGGCAGCAGTGGAAAGGGGAAGCCGCGGCTAGTCTCGTTTAGTGCAGGGATCACCAGTAGCCGCGCGCTACCGACCTCCAGTGCCGGCTACTGGTCCCCGTTCATATCGCTTTTGATGCTGAACGCGCCTCCGAGATTTCGGGGGCGATTTTTTTGCGCGAAAAACGATTCAGGAACAAAAGACCCGAGCCTGAAAGTTTTGCTCGGCGGCTGCGAGAAATTTAGTGCGGGCGGCCGGGGAGTACGAAATGTTTTTCGCAGCGAGGTTCGTAGTTATCGCCGGCCATGATGACCGGGCTCGCATAAGGGGCTGGTTTGCCGTCGACTAGCCGCTGCGGGTAGAGAGCCTTGGCGCCGCAACTGCAATAGGCCACCTGTTCGGTGAGGTTGCCGGCGTAGGTGCGCACCAGCCAGGAGAGGCTGAGCATCTCGCCGAAGGGCAGCCCGCGAAAGTCCAGCTCCAGCCCCGAGACCATTACGTCGTGGCCGGAGTCGAGCAATTTTTTGGTGAAGAGAAAAAGATCGGCGACGAATTGACCTTCGTCGACGGCGATGCAATCGACGCGCCGGCCGATGCGCTGCTCGGTGTCGGCGACGATCGGCAACACCGCCCAGGGATCGGCGGAAGGGAATTCGATGGCCTTCATTTTTCCGCAGCCGTTGCGGTTGCGGCTTTCGACCAGCCCGGCGGCGGCCTTGGTGTCGGCGCTGGGCTTCAGGAGCATGACGCACTGTTTGGCGTACTCGCGACGCGTTTCGATGCGTCGCAGCAACTCGGCGGTTTTATTGCTGCGCATCGGCCCGACAATCAATTCCAGTTTGCCCGGCAATCTCATCTCCGTTTTATTGCTGCTTTCGCCCAAAGTTTAAATTCACACTCGCTTGCGTCGGTAAAACAGTTGTCAGCTTTCAGCCGTCAGCTTTTAGCTGATAGCTGAAAGCTGAAAGCTGTTCTTACGCCGTCGCCCGTTGCTGTTCCCTGCGGCCGAGCTTGACGCTGACGACGCGCGAGACGCCCGGCTCCTGCATGGTGACGCCATAGATCAGATCGGCGGCCTGCATCATGCGTTTGGAGTGGGTGACGATCAGATACTGCGTCTCCGCGCCCAGATCGCCGAGCAGGTCGGCAAAGCGGCCCACGTTGGTGTCGTCAAGCGGGGCGTCGACTTCGTCGAGGATGCAGAAGGGGCTGGGCCGGAACTGGAAGATGCCCACCAGCAGCGCCAGCGCCGTCAGCGCCTTTTCTCCGCCCGAGAGCAGCAGCACGCTTTGCAGTTTTTTGCCTGGAGGCGAGACCACGATGTCGAGTCCACTTTCGGCCTGATTTTCCGCGTCGGTGATGCGCAGAAAGGCCTGGCCGCCGTGGAAGAGCCGCCCAAAAACCCGGCCGAAGTTTTCGTTGATCTGCGCGAAGGCCTCGTCGAACTTGGTGCGTGAAAGCTGCTCGATCTCCTTGATCGTTTCCTGCGTGTTTTCGATTGACTCGACTAGATCCTGGCGCTGCGTCTCCAAAAAGCTGTGCCGCTCGGCGATCTCTTTGTACTCGTCGAGAGCCATCATGTTTACCGGCCCCATCTGCTCCATGCGCTGGCGCAGGCCGTGGCAGGTTTCTTCTTCGGTGGCCAGCTCGTCGCCGCCGAGCCGCTGAATTTCAACGTCCGCGCGCAGCACCTGCGCTTCGACGTTGACCTCGGCCAGGCAACTGGCTTCAAGATGCTCGAGGTCGGAGCGTAGTTTGGCCAGTTGGCTGGAAAGTCCGGAGCGGTTTTCGCGCAACTGATCGAGCTCGGCGCGGCCGCTCTTGAGCTTGCCCTCCATCTCCGCCAATTGCGCGCGCAGCGTTTGCAACTCTTCGGCGATCGCTTGCGCGCGAGCCAGAGCTTCGGCCCTCACCGTCGTCAATTCTTTTTGCTTGCCGACCAGCGCGGCGCTTTCGGCGATGCGCTGCTCGCGCTCTTTTTCCGCCGCCGCGCGCTGCTGTTCGATGGTCTGCACGCGCCGGGTCAAATCGGCAAAGAGCCGGTCGATCCGCTGGAAGTTTGCTTCCGCGCCGCGCCGCCGTTCTTCCAGACCGGCCAGCTCGGCGGTCAGCTTCGCCGCTTCCTGCTGCAAGCCCTCGCGCTTTAGGCGCAGTGAATCCAACTCGGCCTGCCGTTCGTTCAAGTTGCTTTCCGACTGCGTGTGTTCGGTCTCTAGCCGCGTTGCCTCTTCGCGCTTGGCCGCGATCGACTGCCGTTTGGCTTCGCTGGCGTCTTTGTTGCGCGCCGCCTGCGTCTGCCACTCTTGCAGACGCCGCTCGATGCGCTGAGCTTCTGACTCCATTTGCTTGAGCGATGCGCCCAGCGTGGCCGTTTCGCTTTCGGCCTTGCGCCGCTCTTCGCCGCGCGCCTCGCCCTGCCGGGTGATCTCCTCGATCTCCCGTGACAGCTTTTCGGCTTCGCCTTCGGCCTGCGTCAGCTCGGTTTCCAACTTCGCCAAACGGCCTTCGGTCTCGCGCAGTTCGCGCTTGAGGGCCAACGGACCTTCGCTGGCCGGCTTGCCGCCGGTTACCGTCGAGCCGTGGAAGCATTCGCCCTCCGGCGTGAGAAAGTAAGCATTCGGATAGCTCGGCGCCAGCCGCTGCGCCGCGATCGCGTCCGGCGCCAGATAGCCATAGCGCAGCTTGGGCAGAACCGATTCCAGCGACCGGCCGTGGCCGTTGAGCACTTTGACCGCGTCGCGCAGCGGCGTAACGGTTGCCTCGTTCACCGGCATTTCGCTCGTCGGAAAAAGCTCGCCCTGCGCGTCGGTGTGAACCAGGAAAGTGGCGCGTCCGTCGCTGGTTTTCAGCACGCGTATGCCTTCCTCGGCCGCGCCCCAGCTTTCCACCACCACGTAGTTCAACTCTTCGCGCAAAAATTCGTCGACGATGCCTTCGTACTCGCCGCTGACCTCCATCAAATCGGCCAGCGTGCCCACCGGCGCTACCGAAGGCGCAATCGCGCCCGGCTTCAGCAACCGCCGCACCGTGTCGGAGGCGTAGCCGTGATTGCGGATCAGTGCCTGCAACGAATCGCGCCGGCCGGTGACCGCGGCCTGCGTGCCGCGCAGTTGATTGGCCTGCGTGCGCCGCTCGTGCTCGGCCGTGCGCTTGTTCAGCAAACTCTGGCGCAGCGCGACGATTTCTTCTTCGAGCCGCTTGACCGTGGCGCTGGCGGCCTCAAAGCGCTGCCGCGTTTCGGCGTTCTGCACGCCCAGCGTTTCTTTTTCGTTGCGCGCCTGGCTTGTCTCGGCGTTTAGCCGCTCGGCTTCGCGCTCCAGCGAGGCCAAATTCTCCTCGGCCTGCGCGATAAAGTTGCGCGCGTTACCGGCCTGCGTCATCAACTGCATGGCGCGCCGCCGTCCGTTTTCCAACTCGCGCTCGGAACCAAAAACCGCTTCGGCCGAGCTGCGCGCTTCTTTCTGCCGCTCTTCCACCTGCTGCCGGAATGTCTTTGACTCGCCGGCCGCGCTTTCCATAAAGCTGCGCTGCTGCGTGCGCTCTTCTTCCACGCCGGCCAACTGCGTTCGCGTCTGTTCGAGCTCTGTGGCCGAGGCGGCAATGCGCGCCTCCAACTCGCTCACCCGTTCCGTATTGCCACGCTCGCGCGCCGTGGCCCGCTCCAACTCCACCGCCGCTTCGTTGGCGCGGTTGCGCACCTCTTCGCCTTCGTGATCCAGCGCGTAGCCGCGCTCGGTCAGCGTGTGTTGGCTCGCCTCCTGTTGCGCGATCTCCTCCACCGAAGTGTTTACTTTTTCGGTCAGCGCGGAAATTTCGGCGTCCAGCCGGCTTTGCTCGGCGTCCATCACCGCCATGCGGCTGGCCAGCACCACGCGCAAACGGCCGCGCAACTCTTCGCGCACTGCCGCGTAGCGCTCGGCCTTGGCCGCTTGCCGCTTCAGGCTGTTCATCTGCCGCGTCACTTCAGAAAAAATATCGTCAACGCGCGCCAGATTTTGCTTGGCGCTTTCCAGCCGCAGCTCGGCCAGACGCTTCTTGGTTTTGTAGCGCGTGATTCCGGCGGCCTCTTCGATGATCGCCCGCCGCTCGTACGGTTTCGAGCTGAGCAGTTGTCCGATCCGCTCCTGGCCGATGATCGCGTAGCTTTCCGGCCCCAGACCCGTGCCCATGAAGATCTCTTGAATGTCGCGCAACCGGCAGAGCTTACCGTTGAGCAGGTATTCGCTTTCGCCTGTACGGAAGAGTCGCCGCGTAATGACGATTTCGCCCTTCTTGGGCGTGCTGTGAAATTTGCGCCGGCGAATCTTGAGCACCACGCCCTGTTGCACGCCCGTTTGCGCGCTGGCGGCTTCGCCCTCTTTCTCCTGCGGCTGGCCTTCCTCATCCTCTTCTTCGGTTACTAACCCCGGCTGCTGCTCGGCGACGATCTCTTCGGCCTCGGCGGCGCGCTGGCGGCGCAGTTCGGCCTCGTCCCAATCGATAGGGCCGCTGTTGTCGATCGCTACCTCCGGCTCGACGGGAATTGGTCCTTCGTAGGCCTCCGGATCGACCATGGTCAGCGTCACTTCGGCCATGCCTAGCGCCTTGCGGTCGCGCGTGCCGGCAAAAATCACGTCCTGCATGTGCGCGCCGCGCAGGGTTTTCGCGCTCTGCTCGCCCAGCACCCAGGTCACGCCATCCAAAATGTTTGATTTGCCGCAGCCGTTTGGTCCCACCACGGCCACAATGCCCGAGCCGCCGACGATCAGCTCCGTGCGGTCGCAAAAGCTCTTAAAGCCGAGGATGTGGATCTTTTTTAATTTCAGCATCTTTACTCCGGGTCCTTTTTGCCGTCGCCGCCCATCGCCAGCCGCAAACAGGCACGAAGCCGCGCCAGCCGGCAAATTGACTGCTACTTAAACAGACTTTACGAAGGCTTGGGCGCAGGGTCAACGATGATAAAAGGACAGTTTGTGGATAAGGCGGGCATTATTTATTGTAGCGTCTGTTCAATTAGGTTATATTTATATATAATTTTATCAGAGCTGCTTATGATAACCACTACGCTTCGCAAAGTCGGCGGTTCGGTGATGATGACCCTTCCTCCGGCGCTTCTCGACCTGCTGCAATTGCGAGCTGGCGCAACGGTTTCCCTGGAAGTGGAGGGCGAGCGACTCGTCGTCGATTCCTTGCGTAAGCCGCGCTACAAGCTCGAAGCGCTGTTGGCGCAATGCGATACGCAGGCTCCGGCCACGGATGAGGAGCGCGCGTGGCTTGATTCGGCCCCGGCCGGACGTGAGCTGCTGTGAAGCGCGGCGAAATCTATCTCGTCTCGCTCGATCCGACGGCGGGCCACGAACAGCGTGGCGCGCGGCCGGTGCTTGTTGTCTCACCGGATGAATTCAATCGCGTGACGGGCGCTCCAGTGGTGGTGCCGATTACGACCGGCGGCGCATTCGCGCGCACGCGCGGTTTTGCCGTTCCGCTAGCCGGAGCGGGAACCAGAACGGCCGGCGTGGTCCGCTGCGATCAGCCCCGCACGATGGATCTGGAGGCCCGCAAGGCGCGCCGTCTGGAATCTCTGCCTCCGGAAATTGTCGAAGAGGTTCTGGCCAAGCTGGCGACTATCTTTACCTAGTTAGCGAATTCGTCGCGCCGCGTTAACGCTTGGTGAAGATGTTCCGGCGCAAGAATCAAACCCTCACCTAGTGCTAAAATCTAGCAGTGCCGGGTCCTACGCGACGTAATCCCGCCAACCCCGCCAGGTCCGGAAGGAAGCAACGGTAACGGGCTAGTACGGGCGCAGTAGGTCACCCGGTACTTTTTTGCCGTTTGTGGGCCGGCAGTTCGTTTTCTCGCGCCGCTTCGGCAGCCTGCTTTTGCCGGTAGCCTGTTTTGCCGGTAGATTGAGCGCGGCCCGTCCCCATTGCCCCCGGCGCATGACGCCGCAAGGAGATTTGCTTTGAGCCTGATCGTTCGCCCCGTCGTGGGCTGTCGCGCCAAGATCACCGCGCTGGGAACCAGCGTGCCTGCCGAGGTCATCACTAACCAGGATCTGGAAAAAATGGTGGAGACCAACGATCAGTGGATTGTCGAGCGCACGGGAATCCATACGCGGCACAAGCTGGCCGAAGGGCAGGGCGTCAGCGACATCTGCGCCGATGCGGCTAAAAAATGCCTGGCCGCGCGCGGCATCGGCCCCGAAGAGCTCGATGTCATCGTCGTTGGCACCGTCACGCCCGACATGATGTTTCCCGCTACGGCTTGTCTGGTGCAGCACAAAATCGGCGCCACTCACACCTGGGGCTTCGACGTTTCCGGCGGTTGCTCGGGCTTTGTTTATGCTTTGCAGGCCGGCCTCGGGCTGGTTGAAAGCGGCCGGTACAAAAAAGTTCTGGTCTGCGGCGCCGACGCCAACACGCGCATGACCGACTACACCGATCGCACTACCTGCGTGCTCTTTGGCGACGGCGGCGGCGCGGTGCTGCTCGAGCCCTGCCAAGAGGACGAAATCGGCTTCATCGACGCGGTCAACGAGATTGACGGCGCCGGCGGCGTCAGCCTCAACCTGCCCGCCGGAGGCAGCCTGCATCCGGCTAGCCACGAAACCGTCGACAAAAAAATGCACTATATCCACCAGGACGGCCCGGCGGTCTACAAATTCGCCGTGCGCAAAATGGCCGAAGCCACGCTGAAGCTGCTTGAACGCAACGGCGTCAAGGGCTCGGAGCTGGGCTGCTTCATCCCCCACCAGGCCAACAAGCGCATTATCACCTCCACCGCCGATCGCATCGGCATGGATCTCGATCGCGTGATTATCAATATCGGTAAGTACGGCAACACCTCGGCCGGAACCATTCCCCTGGCCATGGAAACGGCCATTGAAGAAGGCAAACTGAAAAAAGGCGATCTGGTGCTTCTGGCCGCCGTTGGCGCGGGCTTTACCGTGGGCACGGCGCTGCTGCGGTGGGAAATCTAAAAGCAGCTTTCAGCCGTCAGCTCTCAGCTTTCAGCTTGACAGTGGCTGTGCCGGCGCAGGTTGGGCGTTGCCGCGGGAGAAAAACTGCCGCGGGCTTTTCGGCTCGTCGCCGCGGCGACTTGCTCGGCTCTCAGCTTGACCTCCCGAAAATTCCGGAGATTGCAAAATTCGTGGCTCGGGACACTCGCAGCGGATCGGGCATATACTGTCTTCCACAAAAGCCGAAATCCGGCCGCTTCGGCGGCAGACTCCGGCGCGAAATGGAGGACGATTATGGATGTGACGATCACTGCCAGGCAAGTGAAGATCTCCAAGGCGCTGCGCGAGCAGGCCGAAGAGGGTATGGAACGCATTGGCCGGATTCTGGGCCTTACGGCGCACGCCAGCTTGATTTTTAGCGCGCAAAGGCACATTCAGATCGTCGAATTAGCGGTGCAGGCCCGGTTGCAGAAGTTTGTTGCCACGGGCAAGGCCGATATGCAGGCCACGGCGCTGCGCGAGGCTTTGGAGCGCGCCGAACATCAGGCGCTCCGTTATCGAGATCGCAAGCTGGTGAGCAAGCGGCTGCCCAAGAGCGAAAAGTCGCTCGACGCGCCGCCGGTGGCGCGGACCAAAACGCGCGCGCCGGAGCCGGAGATCGAGCTCCTCGATGAAAATTCTGCCTCACTGGCGGTCAAGGCGCGGACATCGATCGCGGTGCACTCTTTTCCCGCGCGCGCGACGGTCGTCGAGCCGCACATTGTTCATAGCAGCGAGGCCATCTCGCTCAAGCCGATGAGTATTGAGGAAGCCGTCAAGGAGGCCGAGTTCCGCGACCGCGATCTGCTGATCTTCCATACTGTTTCGGGAAGCCAGTTTGTGCTCCATCGCCGTCGCGACGGCCAGATGGAACTGGTCGAAATGCCCTAATCGGGAAAAAACTCTTTATCCCTCTTCCGGCTGCGCGATTGACCGTTTTAGGGGATAGCAGCCGGAGGGGGTTTCCCCCTACGATCTAACCTATGGCGTCACCTGCATCCAAAACCCCGCGTCCTCGTGAGTCCAAACCAGAACGCGTGGGGACGATGGCTGTTTCCGGGGAGGCCATCGGTTTGAACTTTTACGAATACGCGCATTCCGATTCTTCGCGGCAGATTCTCGACAGCCTGCCGGCTCTGGTCTTTCTCGAGCGCGGCGGCAAGATCGTTTTCGCCAATGCCGAGGCGCGTCAACTGCTGGGCCTGACCGAGGGCGAGTGGGTTGCCCGTCCGGTCGAGGATGTGCTGTGGGGCTTTTATCCCGGCACGGCGGAGCCGCAGACGAATGTCATCGGCACCGTGAGCGGCAGTCCCTTCCACGCCACGCTGCCGTCCAAGAGCGGCCAGATCGTTCCCGTCGAGGGCACCTATAGCATCGCTTCCGATCCGCGGCAAGAGTCCGCTATTGTTGCTTACCCCTGCGGGCAAAAGCGCGCGCCCAAGTCTCAGCTTATGGAGGATGTGCTGGCCAGCCTTCCCGAGGCCGTGGCCATCGAACATCAAAATCATTTGCTGTACACCAATCCGGCATTCACACGGATCTTCGGCTACAGTTCGGAAGAGGCCGTCGGTGGCAGTCTGCGCGATCTGATCGTGCCCGAGACGCGCTTCAGCGAGAACGCGGCGCTGGTCAAATCCGTCGACGAGCACGGCAGCGTGGCCGTCGAGACGGTGCGCATCAACAAAGCCGGCGAATTGGTGGATGTGAGCATGTTGGTGGCGCCGCTTCTGGTTGACGGCGCTCGCGTCGGCTACGTCTTTACCTTCCGTGACATCGGCGAGCACAAGCTGACCGAATCCAAACTGCAGCACGACGCCATGCACGACGTGCTGACCGGGCTGCCCAACCGTGCACTCTTTCTCGACCGGCTCAATCTCGCCTTCAGCCGCCGGCTGCGCCATCCCGAGATCGGCTGCGGCGTTTTGTATATCGATCTCGACCACTTCAAAGAGATCAACGACGGTCTGGGACATGCCGCCGGAGATGTACTGTTGATGGCCGTTGCCGGGCGGCTGCGCAGCGCGCTTCGCCCACAGGACTCGGCCGCGCGGTTGGGCGGCGACGAGTTCGCCGTTCTGGTTGAAAACATTCACGCCGCCAACGATCTTGAGATTGTGGCCGGCCGCATTTTGCGCGAGATGAAGCGCGCCTTCGACATCTTCGGCCGCCCGGTTCATGCCGGCGCCAGCATCGGTGCCGCCATGGCGGGAGCGGAGCACACTTCGCCCGATCCGCTTTTGCGCGATGCCGATTTCGCCATGTACCGCGCCAAACAGGCCGGCGGCAGCCGTTACGAGATCTTCGACAAGCATCTGGAAGTTTGCGTCACCAGCCAGCAGGAACGCGAGCGGGCGCTGCGCACGGCGCTTGAAAAGCGGCAATTCTCCTTTCTGTATCAGCCGATCTACCGGCTCACCAACGGCCTGTTGGAGGGATTCGAGGCGGTGCACTGCGTCCGCAACGAGGAGGGCGGCATCGAAAGCGGCCGCGAATTGTTGGACGTAGCCGAAGAGACCGGACTTTCTCTTGCTCTGGGGCGCGAGGCTCTTGATGCCGCTTGCGCGCAATTGCGCGACTGGCGAGCGCGGCTGCCGCAGAGCAATCTGATTTTGACCGTGAATCTGACCCGTCGGCAACTTTACGATCCCGATCTGGTTGCTTTTCTCAGAAGCGCGCTGGCCACCAGCGGCAGCGATCCGGCGCGGCTGTGGTTTGAAGCCCCGGAGAGCGCTTTTAACGAAAATCCCGATGCGGCAGTCGCCATCTTGCAGCGGTTGGCAGATTGCAGCGTGCGCGTGGCCGTCGACGACTTCGGCGGCGGATTGGCGCCGCTCAATCATCTGGTCAATCTTCCGGTGGGCATGGTTAAGCTGGCTCCGCGGCTGACCGGCGCGGTGCTTTCCAAGGGCCGGCAGTTGGCGCTGCTGGAGTCGCTGATTCATCTGGGCAATATGCTGGACCTGCAAGTGGTGGCGCAGGGAATCGTCAACATGGATCAGTTGGCGGCGCTCGCCCGCTTGGGCTGCACGCTGGGCCAGGGGCCGCTGTTGTCGCCGCCGCTCGATGCCGCGCAGGCCATCGTTGCGGCCGCCAAAGGGTACTGGAATTTTGCGGAAGGACGCTGAGATTTCTGCGCCGGGCTTTTGCCGGCCGGTGTAGCATGAAACCGATGGCGACACGAAAACAACTGCGTGCCGTGGTCCCGCGAAAGACCGCCGGCAGAAGGGGTAGACCTGCCATGGGACCGGCCAAGGAACTGGTGATCGTCACCGGAATCTCTGGCGCGGGTAAAGCCTCGGCGCTCAAGGCCTTTGAGGATCTGGGCTATCACTGCGTCGATAACCTGCCGCTGGAACTGCTGCCCAATTTTGCTACGCTGATCGACAAGTCCGCGGAGATTGCGCGGGCCGCGATTGTGGCCGATGTCCGCGAAGGCGCAACGCTGGACCGCCTGCCGGAGATACTGAAAAGCGTCAAAAAGCTGCTGCATACGCGCGTGGTCTACCTCGACTCCCAGGATGCGATCCTGGTCCGCCGCTACTCCGAGACTCGTCGCCCGCATCCGCTCGGCCGGCTTGAAACCGTCTCCCGCTCCATCGTCGAGGAGCGCCAGTTGCTCGATCCTATCCGCAATGTCGCCGACACGCTGATCGACACTTCGGACTTCAACGTGCATCAGTTGCGCGCCGAGATTCTGGCCCGCTTCGGCCATGAAAAAGAAACCGACCGCCTGCTGGTCTCCTGCCTGAGCTTTGGCTTTAAGAACGGCGTGCCGCTGGACGCGGATATTGTTTTCGACGTGCGCTTTTTGCCCAATCCGCATTTTGTGCCGGAGTTCCGCAAAAAAACCGGACTCGATTCCGAGGTGGCCGCCTACGTGCGCGGCTTTAAGCAGACCAAAGAATTTCTCGATCGCGTGACCAATCTGATGCTTTATCTGCTGCCTCACTATGTTGAGGAGGGCAAGAGTTATTTGACCGTGGCTTTTGGCTGCACCGGCGGCCAGCATCGCAGCGTGATGATGGCCGAAGAGATGGGCAAGCAACTCCGCAAGGCCGGCTATCAGGTCAAGACGCTCCACCGTGACATTTCGCATTAGAGCAGATAGTGCATAGAACTCAGGATCGCCGAGTTGACGCGAACACCAGTGAGCGGCAACCTTCAGCAAAATTCGGTACTCTACATTGGTAAAAATGCGCTAGGAAATCGAATTTCTCGCTCCCAGCCGCTTGAATTGTCTCTTTGGAACGGTCTGCGCTGGCGCACAATCCGGTTTGCGCGCCAAGGTGTATAGTGCTTTTTTGGCAAAAATCGCTGTGAATAAAAACTACTCGTGAGGGACATACGGATGGGAAATGAAGAAGTGATTAAACCGGCGGCAAACGAGATTCTGCTGGTGACAAGCGGCGACCTGCGTCTGCCGGCCAACCAGGAGTGTTGGCCCGCGCAGCGCGATATGGAAGAAAAACTTACCGCGGCCTTCGCGCAGAAGGGCTATAAGCTGGTTCGCGCCCACGCCTATGACGAGAAAGAAAAGCACGGCTTCATCGGTTCGCAGCGCAAGGGCATGGATGTCTTCATGAAAATCCACCCCGAGGCCAAGCTGGTTTTTGCCACCGCGGCCTGGCAATATACGCATCATGTGTTGCCCGGCTTGCTCAGCCACCAGGGCCCGATTCTCACCATCGCCAACTGGTCGGGACAGTGGCCGGGGCTGGTGGGCCTGCTGAATCTGAATGCCTCGCTGATCAAGGCCGGCAAACCTTTCTCATCCATCTGGAGCAAGGATTTTACCGACGAGTTCTTCCTCAAGGGACTCGACCAGTGGCTGCGCGAGGGCAAGATCACGCACGATCTTTCGCACGTTCACGCGCTCGACAAAAGCAAGCTGCCCGCCGATTGCGCCAAGCTCGGCGCCGAACTGGCCGCTACGCTCAAGCATCGCAAGGCCATCATGGGCATCTTCGATGAGGGCTGCATGGGCATGTATAACGCCATCATCGACGACAAGCTGTTGAACTCCGCCGGCATCTTCAAGGAGCGGCTGAGCCAGTCGGCGCTGGTGGCCAAGATGCGCACCATCGGCGACGCCGAAGCCAAGGCCGTTTACGACTGGCTGGTTGCCAAGGGAATGAAGTTTAATTTCGGCACCAATCCGGCGACCGACCTGACGCTGGCGCAGGTGCTGGAGCAGTGCAAGATGTATATCGCCGCGCTGCGCATCGCCGATAGCTTCGGCTGCGACGCCATCGGCATTCAATATCAGCAGGGCCTCAAGGATATGGTCCCGGCCTCCGATCTGGTCGAAGGGCTGCTGAACAATGCCGACCGTCCTCCGGCCTACGCCGAGGGTACGAAGAACGAGCTTTATGCCGGCGGGCCGCTGCCGCACTTCAATGAAGTGGACGAAGGCGCGGGCGTCGATGTGCTGCTCACCAACAAGTGCTGGACGGCTCTGGGCTACGATCCTTCGACGACGCTGCACGACGTGCGCTGGGGCGAATACTACAAGGGCGAGGGTATCGACGCTTTCGTCTGGCTGCTGCAGATCTCCGGCGCGGTGCCGGCCAGCCACCTCGATGGTGGCTACGCGGGTGCTTCCAGTGATCGCCAGCCGCCGATGTACTTCCCGCTCGGCGGTGGCACGCTGAAGGGCGTCGGCAAGCCCGGCGAGATTGTTTGGAGCCGCATTTTCGTCGAGGGCGACGCATTGCACGCCGATCTGGGCCGTGGCCAGGTGGTCAAACTTCCCGAGGCGGAAAACGAACGCCGCTGGCGCGAGACCAACACGCAATGGCCGATCGTCCATGCGGTCTTCACCGGCGTCAGCCGGGATCAGTTCATGGCCCGCCATCGCGCCAACCACGTCAACATTACCTATGCACCCACTGACCAGGACGCCGACAAGGCATTGGCCGCCAAGGCCGCCATGCTGGCCGAGCTGGGCATTCAGGTGAACCTCTGCGGCGTAACGCTGTAAAAGCGAATCGTCTGCAATTCACTCGCTAAAAAACGGCACGGATTGGAGCTCCAGTCCGCGCCGTTTTTATTGGCGTAAATTTGTTTCTTTATCACGGTTGAAGCGTTGGTGCGGATTAGCCTTTCGCTCGCGCCACATGATCGAGCTGAAGGCTGAAAGCTGAGAGCTAATAGCTGCTTTTACGGCCTCATCTCTTCGGCCGTGATTTCTTCGGCGGCCATTTTTTGCGCCACCGGAACGATTCCCATCTCCTCGTAGATCGGCCGCACCACGCGCCGCACCGCCGGCAGTTGCGTATAGAACCACGCCACGCCTACGAGTACCGCTGAACCGTTCAGAACCACCGTCCAGGGCGCGCCGATGATGTGTGCCATCGAACCGGCCAGCAGGCTACCGAAGGGCGCCATGCCCACGAAGGCCATCGTGTAGTAGCTCATCACTCGCCCGCGCATCTCTTCGTTGACCAGCGTTTGAATCACGGTGTTGCTCGACGCCATGCCGCGAATCATGCCCATGCCGGCGATCAGTACCATCAGCATCGAGAGCCAGAACCAGCGCGAGAGGCCGAAGCCGATTAGCCCTGCGCCGAACAGCAGGCCGGCGACGGGAATGGTGTGGATCAAACCGCGAACGGTACGGCGCGCGGCCAGTGATAATGCGGCGAGCAGCGCGCCCACGCCCATCGCGCCCATCAGAAAGCCCAGCGTGTGCGGGCCGCCGTGCAGCACCTGCGCGGCAAAAACCGGCATCAGTACCACGAAGGGCATTCCCATCAGGCTGGTAACGGCGAAGAGCAGCAAAATCGTTCGAATGGGCAAAAAGCCCGAGACATAGCTCCATCCCTGTTTCAACTCATGCACGGTCGAGGTAGCCTGGCGCCGCACCGGCGGAATGTTTAGCCGCATCATCAGCAGCGATGCGATCACCGCGATGTAGCTGATGCCGTCGATCAAAAAGCACCAGCCCTCGCTGGTGACGGCGATCAAGATTCCGGCCAGCGACGGGCCGATCAACCGTGCGGTATTCACCATCGAGGAGTTGATGGCGATGCCGTTGCTCAAGTCGGCGCGGTCCTCCACCATCTGTACCATGAAGGCCTGCCGCGCCGTCATGTCGAAGGCGTTGACGAGCCCCTGCACCACGCTCAAAATCAAAATCCACGGGACGGTGATGATGTTGGCGAGCGTGAGGACGGCCATCAGCAGCGATTGAATCATCGCCAGTGCTTGCGTCCACACCAAAACCTTGCGCCGGTCGAGCCGGTCGATCCAGACGCCGGCGAAGGGCGCGAAAATAAAGGAGGGAATCTGGCCGGCGAAGCTGACCGTGCCCAGCAGCAGCGCCGATTTCGTCAGCCGGTAAACCAGCCACGAGGTGGCGATGCGCGTCATCCAGGTGCCGATCAGCGAGATGCCCTGCCCGCCGAAGTAGAGGCGAAAGTTGCGATGCCGCAGCGCGCGCCACGCATGAGAGATGCCGGCCGTGCGTGGCGGCTGCGTCATGTTCTCGGGGTTTGCGGCGTCGTCTGCTGACAAAAAACTTTCTCCTGTTGCGCGCGGGTTTTATTCTCCGCTCTTCTTCACTCTATAGAAACGCCGTGAATTTTTCGCGGCGCGCTCTCCTGTAAAGTGGACAATAGACACAAAATTTTCTTCTTCATTATTTGATGCCTAAATCTTCTTGACGGCTTCTTCCAACACGGACGCGTTGCACGGGCTCTTGCAGTCCGTTTTTGGCTTTGCCGATTTCCGCGCCAATCAGGAGGCGGTTTGCCGCGCGGCCATTGCCGGGCGCGACCTGCTGCTGGTGATGCCGACCGGGGCGGGGAAGTCGCTCTGCTACCAACTGCCCGCGATTGCGCGCGGGGGGACGGCGCTGGTGATCTCGCCCTTGATTTCGCTGATGGAAGATCAGGCGGCGAAACTCACCGCGCGCGGTCTGCGCGTGGGCCGCATTCACTCAGGTCTCGAACGCGGCGCGGCCCGCGAGACCTGCGTCGGATATCTGCGCGGCGATTTGCAATTTCTTTTTATCGCGCCCGAGCGGCTGCGCGTGCCCGGCTTTCCCGAGATGCTCGCCAAGCGCCAGCTCGCCCTGGTCGCTATCGACGAGGCGCATTGCATTTCGCAATGGGGCCACGATTTTCGCCCCGACTATCGCATGTTGGGCCAGTATCTGCCCGGCTTGCGCGGCGCCTCCGATGCGCCCGCGCCGGTGGTTGCGTTGACCGCGACGGCCACGCCCACCGTGCAGGCCGACATCGTCGAGCAATTGGGGATGGTCAAGCCCCTCCAATTCATTCACGGATTTCGCCGCAAGAATCTCGCCATCGAAGTCGTCGAGCTTTCCATCCCCGAGCGCGCCGGCGTCATCTGCCGCTTGCTGGCCGATTCGGCGCGGCGGCCGGCGATTGTTTACGCTACGTCGAGAAAGCAGGCGGAGAGTTTGGCCGAGGCGCTCTCGCATGTTGTTCCAGCCGCCGCCTATCATGCGGGACTCGACGCCGAAACCCGCGACCGTGTGCAGCGAGCCTTCCAAGCTGGCGAGCTTGAGGCGGTGGTGGCCACGATCGCCTTCGGCATGGGTATCGACAAGGCCGACATTCGCACCGTGATTCACGCCGGATTGCCGGCCACCCTCGAAGGCTACTATCAGGAGATTGGCCGCGCCGGCCGCGACGGCGCGTTGAGCCGCACCTACCTGATGCACTCCTATGCCGACCAGCGCACGCACGATTTTTTCCTTAATCGCGACTATCCGCCCGTGGCGCATTTGAACAAGGTTTTCGCCGCGCTGGGCGAGGAGCCGCGTCCGGTCGAGGAGTTGCGCTCGGCTTCGGATTTGGGTGACGAGGAGTTCGACAAGGCGCTCGAAAAGCTGGAAATTCACGGCGGCGCGCGCGTCGACTTTGGCGGAAACGTCACGCGCGGCGCGGCGGGCTGGAAGAAAGGCTACACGACGCAGGCGCAGTATCGCGCCGAGCAGTTTGAAAAAGTGCTGCGCTTTGTGAGTTCGAACGAATGCCGTATGGCCGAGTTGGTGCGGCACTTCGGTGACGTGGCCGACGCGAGCCACGCCTGCGGAATTTGCGACATTTGCGATCCGGCTGGCGCGGTGCTGCGCCAGTTTCGCCGCGTCACAACCGCCGAACGCGCAACGGTTCAGTCGATGGTGGACGAGTTGCGCCCCACTTCTTATCTGGCTGCTGGAACCTTGCAGCGCCGGCTCGAGTTGTCGAATCGCGACGAGTTTGATGCGCTGCTTGATGCGATGGTGCGCGCCGGCTTGATCGAAATCGAAGAAGCGGAGTTTGAAAAAGACGGCGAGGTCCGGCGCTATCGCAAAGTGAGTTTGACGGATGCGGGGCTGGAGGTGCGGCCCGCGACGCCGTTGCCGTTGCTTGTTTCCGACGGAATCGCCGATGCGTTCGACGCCGGCGGCAGGCCGCAGCGGAAGCAGAAAAAGCCGAAAGCCGCGGCGCGAAAATCCGCCAATAATGAAACGCCGCTGCCGCCGCTCGATTCCGCCGCCGAGGCATTGGCCGAGCGGCTCAAGCACTGGCGCGCCGCCGAGGCCAAGCAGCGCGGGGTTCCGGCTTATATGGTGTTGCACGACCGCACGCTGCAGGCAGTGGCGCTGGCGCGGCCCGCCAATCCGGCGCAACTGCTCGGCATCGACGGCATCGGCCCGGCCAAGGCCGACCGTTACGGCGAAGAAATTTTAAAGCTGTGCGGAAAAACTTCCGCGGAATAAAAAGCTGCGATGAAGTTTTCCATTTGAAGAGGCAGAACTTCGGCTACGCATCAATTGCGTGGTCGGCTTTTACGTTCGCGCCACTCCAGAGCTTCTTGGCGGTCCACGGCTCGGCCGGCGCGTTCCAGAAGGGATCTGTCGCAGCCAGCCCCAGCGGCAGCCAGGCCACCGAGCAGAGGTAGCAACTGCCAGTCGAAATGTAGTTTTCGCCGATGGCCGGCTGGTGGCCGGCGAATCCGATGGTCAGCCAACCCTGGCGGTCGAATGTGCCTTCGGCCGCGATCATTCGCGTCATCACGGCCGTCATGGCCGCTCTGACTTGCGCGGGATGTACGTCCTCGGGCAGATCGCGCCGCAGAGACATCTCGGCCAGCAGATGCAACGCGCCGAAGCGATAGGCGAGCGAGCGCCCGATTGGCGGAATGGTTCCTTCGGGACTGATGAATCGTTCCTGAATGGCAGCGTAACGCCGCGCGCGATTTTCCACCGGCTTGCGCAATGCGGCCCAGCGGTCGGTGGCGATTTGCACCGCGTCCAAAAGGTTGAGCAGCATGGGCTGGATTACGAAACTGTTGTAGTAGTCCTGATGGAATTCGGGGCCGTCGCCGTAGATGCCGTCGCCTTTGTACCATTGCTGATGTTGGCGCAGCGCATAGTCGATTCGTACCGTATCCCAAGGTTGCCCAAACTTGCAGAAGAAGGCTTCGACCATGGCGCTGAAGAGCAACCAGTTGCTGAAGTAGGGTTGAATTTTGCGCGTTGCCGCCAGCGCCCGCACCAGATTGTTTTTGGTTGTTGCGTCCAGCTTTGCCCATAGCTGGTTGGGCGCACGCACCGCGGCCAGCGCTAAAAACGCCGCGTCCACCAGCGATTGCTGATTGGTTCCGAAGTTGAGGGCGTCGGGTGACTGCGGATCGGTTCCGTAGCGGATCGCCAAACGAGCCCATTCGCGGTAGCGGTTGCGCAGCGCCTCTTCGGCGGCATCGTCGCCCGGCGCGGCTTCCAGCCAGGGCGCCAGCCCGCACAGTAATCGTCCCACGGCTTCAAGGTGAGTTGACTGGTTTGCCGTCTCGGCTCGTCCTGGGGCTGTTTCCGCCGGCATGGTGGCTCGCAGACGCTGGTGGCTGATGGCTTCCAGTACGGGTTGCGAAACGCGCTCGACGATTTTGAGCCATGCGGCGCGATCGTTCTTGCCCGTGCTCTGTTCGGTCGCGGAGCGCTCCGCTACTGCTCGTGCAGGGCCGCCTATCGTTAGTGGGCCGGCGACCAGCAGCGCGCTTTTCAAGAAAACGCGCCGCGTCGGGTTGTGGTCTGCCTGCATTTGTCTGGATCTATTCGCAGATGATTTTGATCCTTGGCGAGCTCCCAGGTTTCAAAATCGAAAGCTGGGGCATCCACGATGACACAAATTTAAGCGGTCACAGATCTAGCTGACGCGCTCGATCGAGAGCGTCTCAAGCACCACCGGCTTGCGCGGCTTGTCCTGCGAGTCGCAGGGCAGCTTGGAGATGGCGACGACCACATCCATGCCCTCGACCACTTCGCCGAAGATCGTGTGCTTTCCGGTGAGCCACAGTGTAGGCGCGACGGTGATGAAGAACTGACTGCCGTTGGTATTCGGTCCGGCGTTGGCCATGGCCAGTTTGCCCGGCTTGTCGAATTTGTGCGGAGAGTCCTTGGTTTCGTCTTGAAAGCGATAGCCGGGGCCGCCCATACCGTTGCCGGCCGGATCGCCGCCCTGAATCATGAAGTCGGGAATTACGCGATGGAAGACGGTGCCGTCGTAGAGCTTGTTCTTGGATTTTTCCCTGGTGCTGGGATGAACCCATTCCTTGCCGCCCTCGGCCAGCTCGATGAAGTTTTTTACCGTGACGGGTGCTGCGGCCTCGAAGAGACGGACGGTGATTTTGCCTTCGGTGGTGTTGAAGACGGCATAGGTTCCTGTTGCGAGCGGCATAGTTTCTCCTAGAAAAGATCTTTGTGATTTGTGCTATTGCAGCGGCGGCGGCATTGGTTGGCCTTCGTGCACGATGGTGACTTTTTTCAGCACTACCGGGGTACGGGGCTTGTCGCCGGCGTCGCGTTCCACGCGGGCAATGGCCTTGACCACGGTAACGCTGGATTCGTCGCATTGGCCGAAGAGCGTGTAGTGGCCGTTGAGCGTCTCGTAGGCCTGCTCGGTGATGAAGAATTGGCTGCCATTGGTGTTGGGCCCGGAGTTAGCCATCGCCAGCCGTCCCGGCCGGTCGAAGTTCAGGTCGGGATCGACCTCGTCGTCGAAGGTGTAGCCGGGTTCGCCCATGCCGGTGCCGACCGGATCGCCGCCCTGGATCATGAACTCCGGAATCACGCGATGGAAGATGGTGCCGTCGTAGAGACGTTTGTGGCGTTGCACCTTCTTGGTCGTGGGGTCGGTCCACTCCTTTGTGCCCTCGGCCAGCGCGATAAAGTTGGCCACGGCCTTCGGCGCCTGCTTTTGGTAGAACTGGCAGGTGATGCGTCCCATCGAGGTATCCATCACCACGAACGGCCCGTTGGGAACGGTGGTGATCTCGGCGGTGGCGCTGGGAGCGTCGGGCAGTTCCTGCGCGGTTTGGGCGGAAACGACTGCAGCCGCTCCGGCGAAGCCGGCCGCGGCCAGGATTGCGATAAGAAGCGAATGCTCAAGTTTCATGCAGCTATGAGGGTAAATCATGCGGCGCGGGGCTTGCCAGCGGGGCCGCGGATGAAGGTTAGGCGTGGTCGTCGCAGCGCTTTTTTTGGCAGCGCTCCATAATGGCGGCGTGCAGCCGGTCGGTGTCGTCGGCGGGCAGTTCGTAAATATCGTGGCAGCGATAGATTTCGATGGTCTTGCGCGTGGTGTTGAGCACGACTTTGCAGTGTCCGCACTTGCGCAGATGAGTTTCCAGCTCGGCCCGCGTTTCCGCGCTTATTGACTCGTCGATCACGTCATCGAGAATCTCCAGAAACTCCCTGCAGGTCACTTCTCAGCTCCGTTTCCCGGCTTGGTATCGGCCGCCGATGCAGCCGCCGGGGTTTTCTTGCGGAAGTAACGAGTGAGCCGGTCGCGCAGTTGCAGCCGCGCGCGCAATAGCCGCGACTTGACTGCGGGCACGCTTAAGCCCAGTGTCTCGGCCGTTTCTTCGGTCGAAAGTCCTTCCACATCGCGCAGCACAAAAACTACGCGAAAGCCTTGCGGCAGACCTTGAATGGTCTTGCCCAAAATCTCGCCCAGCTCGGTCTGCGTAAAATTCTGCTCCGGGTTGGGAGCCCAATCGGCAAAGTCGCGAGGCATGCTGCCCTCTTCGGTTTGCACGTCCTCGTCCATTGAAACCGTTTTGCCGGTGCGGCGCTTGCGCAGCCGCATCAGGCTCTCGTTGACCGCGATTCGCACCAGCCATGTGTAAAACTTCGAGTTGCCCTGAAACTGGTCAAGCTTTTCGTAGGCCTTCAAAAAAGCGTCTTGCATCACGTCTTCCGCGTCTTCACGGTTTTGCGTGATGTGTTGCGCGATTCTGAATAGCTGCCGTTCGTACTTGCGAACCAGCGTGTCGTATGCCGAGATATCGCCCCCGCGTACCCTTTCAACAAGGGCCACGTCGGGATGCGGCTCGTTTACTTCCGCTATGGATTGGATGGTCGGCATAGAACTTGGTTGCAAAATCGTTTGGAAAATTTAAGCCGGGCCGCCGTCTTCCTTTTCGCGGCAGTCCCAAAATGAGTGTAACGGACGCGGGTGCCGGGAACCAAACCCGCAATGGTTACGCCACTGGTTCATATTTACTGCGGGGATCGGCGGAGCGGAATAAAGTGAAACTATGCGTGGTTTATCCGTCCCCCGTTTAGATCGCGGCTTTTTGTCTTGCCGCCCTGTCGTTTTGCTCTTACCGTTGCTGCTCGCGTGGTTTGTAGCGACGCCAGCCGCCGCCAAAGTGCGGGTGAAGGCGCAGGATTCCTCCACCGCCGCGTCGGCGGATCGCAAGACGGATTCCAAAACGTCGGCGAAGTCAAAAAAATCGGCGAGCCATCCGGCCAAAAAGGCCGAAGCAGAGACGCACGCCGCCAATGCGAAGGATTCGACCGGGCGCGCGGCAAACTCCCAAAGCGCCGAGGCGGGGACGAAAAAATCGTCGAAGCGCGCGGCGAAAGCTCAAGACAAAGCTCAAGACACGGATGCCGGGAAGCAGACTTCGTCTACACGCGCGGCGAAGTCAGGCGGCGCGGAGGATCAGCCGGCGAAGTCGCCGAAACACGCCTCCGCGAGGCACAAAAAACGCTCGCAGACGAGCCGCGCCGATCGGTTGGCGCGCACGGCGCGGATCAAGCAGGCCTTTGTCGCCTCGGCCGAATTGCGCCCCATGGCGCAGCAGTTGGCCACGATGCGCACACCGGAGGCTTATGCCGGAGTGGCGGCTTACGCGCGCAAACATTCCGGCGAGGCCGCGGCGGCGGCTTATCTGGCTTTGGGCCACGCCTATCTGCTCGATAAACGTTACGACGATGCGGCCTCGGCGCTGGCGCAAGCCCGGCGCGCCGATGGCGAACTGACCGACTATGAGGAGTTTTTGGGCGCACAGGCCAGCCACGGCGCGGGCGACGATGCGGCTGCCGAGCGGGTTCTCCACGGCTTTACCGCGCGTTATCCAGAGAGCATTTTTGCCGATGAAGCGCCGGAGCTGGAGGCCAGTGTTCTGCTTGCGCTCAACAACGTAGAGGGTGCGCGCAAGGCGCTGGCGGATGCGACGGAAAGCGATGCGGTAGACAGGCCGGGCTATCAGTTGGCGCTGGGCGAGGTCGAGCTGGCGCTCGATCAGCGGCAGATGGCGCAGGCGATCTTCAAGCGGTTGCTGTTGGGCGCTCCGCTGAGCGCCGAGGCGAAAACGGCGCGCGCCAAGCTGGCGCAGATGGGGGCCGAGTCCACGCTGACAGCCGAGGAGATGCGCAGCCTGGGCGACGCCTACTACAAAGCGGGCCGTTATGCCGATGCCGCCGAGCAGTATCGCGCGCTCGAAGCTGCAGCCGGAGTCGATGCCCAGGTCCGCAACAGCTTTGCCGTGGCCGAGGCGGCCTGCCAGTTGAAGTTGAAGCGGCTGACCGAGTCCGAAGCGCGCGCGCTGCCCGATACGCCCGACGATAACGGCGCGCGTCGCCTGGAGCTGCTGATGGAACTGGCGCGCAACCGCGACGATGCGACGGAGCAAAAGCAGATTGTCGCCGAGATGGAAACAAGGTTTCCGCGCAGCCAGTGGTTGGCCGAGGCGCTGCTTTCGGCCGGCAACATGTATCTGCTCAAGCGCGATTACCCGACCGCGATTCAATACTATGGCGATCTGGCCGCGCGCTTTCCCGGCGATAAACGCGCCTCGGCCGCGCATTGGCGCGCCGGCTGGCTCAGCTACAGGTCGGGTCTCTATCTGGATGCGGCCAAGAACTTCGATGAGCAGATCAGGCTCTATCCCACGTCGCCCGATGCCGTGGCCGCGCTTTACTGGCGCGGACGATTGTACGAGACGCAGGATCATAATCCATCGCTGGCCGCGGGCAACTATCGCGCGATTGTTCGCGTCTATCCGCACTTTTTTTACGCGCAGATGGCGCGGCAGCGGCTGGTCGAGCTCGGCTCGACGCGGCCTGTGCAGGAGCCGGTTCTTGACAGCCTGCAACCGCAGCCGGCGCCGCAACTGGCGGATAATTTTCCCGCCGATAGTCCGCATTTGGCCAAAGCGCGGCTGCTGGCCAACGCCGGCCTGAACGAATACATCGCGCGCGAGATCAAGGCCGATCCGGATTCGGTTACGTGGAGCGCGCTGGCCGAGGGGCAAATTTACGCCGCCTGCGGCGAAACCTTCCGCGCCCTGCGCGCGCTCAAACGCGCCCTGCCCGGCGCGGCTTCGTCTCCGATCGCATCCGTTCCGCTGGCCTACTGGCGCATTCTCTTTCCCGAGGCGTGGTGGAATACGATCCAGGCCGAGTCGGCGAAAAATCATCTCGATCCCTATCTGGTGGCCTCGCTCATTCGCCAGGAGTCGGAGTTCAATCCCGGAGCGATTTCTTCGGCTAACGCTTACGGCCTGATGCAAATGCTGCCCGCGGTGGGCAAGACGCTGGCGCAAGAAGAGGGCATCGCCCACTTCCAGACCTTCCAGTTGCTCGATCCGGAGACGAATATCCGGCTGGGAACCCGCTATCTGCGCCAGATGATCGATCACTTCGGCGGCGTCGAGGAGTATGCGCTGGCGGCCTACAACGCAGGCGGAAGCCGTGTGGTCGATTGGAAGGCGGCCGGACCTTATTCGGGCATCGACGAGTTCGTCGAATCAATTCCCTTCACGCAGACCCGCGAATATGTCGAATCCATCATGCGCAATGTGGAAATCTACCGGGCCATCGACGTCTATGCGCAAGGTCGCGCAACGCTGGGCCGGTAGAGCAGGTTTCCTGATGGTGTAGAGAAAAGATGGTAAAGAGAAAAATTGAGGGAGGGTGAGGGGAAAAAGGGAGGGGGGCTGATTGAGGTGCAAAAATAAACCTCTAAAAATGCTCTTCTACCAAATTTTAACGACGTGTCTGTTTACTAAATTGCCAATAAAATTCCCTGATTGTCCTTGTTGCTTACAAAATAATTACCACCCCGCAATTCGCCTTTCCGCGATGGTGGCCTCGATCGGCAGCCCCTATGGCGGGCTGAACGGCTGTGTGGCTTCGGTCGGCATTCCGGCGACGCGCAACGGCCAGCCGGTCGACACGACCACGACGATCACCATCAGCTTTCAGTTGGCGTAGCATCGGGCATGAAATGGGTTTTGTATCAGGGCACGGCTTGAGCGGCCGCGGAAAAAACCGAACCCTTAAGCCGGCAGGAGAAAAACATCCCTCGGGGCCTGAAGGCCGCGGTCATTTTATGAGGTTTAACGTACGGGCTAAAGCCCGTACCCTTCAAAACGCTAATTTTTCAGCTTGCCGCGGCGAGTTGAGCTGTGCCGCGGAATTCGCAAAAAAATACGGGGGTCTTTAGCTCCCGTGGCCATAGCGGATAAGCTGTTCGTGGATATGTTTGTAGTCCAGATTCCCGTCGAACCCGACTACATAGTAGGCAGGCAAGCAAGACCCCGCCAGAGCCGATAGAAAAACGCAGTCCGGCAAAAAGAACGTAGCCTGGCGGAAAAATGTAGCTCGACGGAAGAATGTAGCCCGACGGAAAAACGTAGCAAGGAGCAGTCGATGACCTTTCGCAAGATCCCCTTCGCCCTATTGATTCTGGCGCTGTGCGCGACCAGTGGGTACGCGCGCAAACGGCAGCCGAAGTTCGAGCCTGCCCGTCAGTTGACCGCCGAGCAGGCGGCGCTGGTCGATCGCGCCATCGCGCAGGAGAAGGTGCTGATCAAAAACATCCGGCTGCGCACGCCTCTGGTCGAGACCTACATCCAAGACACGCGCCCCGACGTGAAGCTCTATCAGGTGCCGGTCAACGACTACTACATGCTCAGCCGCGTCGACTTCGGCAAGATTTTTTTCGACAAGTCTTACGAGCCCAAGGCGGCCGATAAAAAAGGCTTCTTTAAAAACTCGCTGGCCTCGATCGGACTGCTGACCAAAGCGCTGGGCCTGGAAAAATTCACCTACAGCCCCAACGGATTTATGCAGATGATGTTCATCGATCCGTCGGGCTTCGACCGCCAGCATTACGTTTTCAGTTTTGTACGGCGGGAGTTTTTGGGGTCGGTGCGCACATGGGTCTTCGACGCGCACCCCAAGGCCGATGTGAAGGGGATGGGCCGCTTCTACGGCCGCGTCTGGGTTGAGGACGAGGGCGGCAACGTGGTGCGCTTCAACGGCACCTACGCCGGGCCAACGACCGAAGACTCGTCGAAATATTATTTCCACTTCGACTCGTGGCGAATGAATGTGCAGCCGGGAATCTGGCTGCCGGTGACGGTTTACGTTGAAGAGACGCAGCGCACGGAAGCGAAAAACTCCGTGGGGCTGAAGGCGCAAACGCACTTCTGGGGCTACTCGCTGAAGCTGCCGACGCGCGATAGCGAAAACGTCAGCGTGAAGGTGGACGACGCCGAAGACAAGAGCGGCGATTCGGAGGATGTGGGCCCGCTGCAAGCCTCGCGCATGTGGGTTACGCAGGCCGAGAACAACGTGATCGACCGTTTGGTCGAAGCCGGGCTGGTGGCGCCGCTCGAACAGGGCGGCTACGAAAATAAGGTGCTCGACCAGATCGTAATCAATCTGGTGGTGCCGAACAATCTGGCCTTCACCGACCAGTTGCACACGCGCGTGCTGCTGACCAATTCGATTGAAGCGACGACGGTGGGCAACACGATTCTGATTTCGAAGGGGCTGATCGACTCGCTGCCGAACGAAGAGTCGATTGCTTCGGTGGTGGCGCTCGAGCTGGCGCATATCGCCATGGGCCATCACATCGACACGCGCTACGCCTTCAACGACCGTCTGCTTTTCCCCGACGAATCGACCTTCCGGCGCATCGACATGAACCATACGGACGTGGATAACGCGAGCGCCTCAAAGCGCGCGATGGAATATCTGCAAGCCTCGATGTACAAAGACAAGCTGCCGAGCGCGGGGCTTTTCTACGCGCAGTTAGTCGATCGGGCAAAGGTCTTGAAGCAGTTGAACACGCCCAAGCTGGGCGACTCGCTGTTGAAGGCCGATGGCACGCCCTGGCTGACCGATCTGTGGAAGCAATCGCCGAAGCTGAACTGGGACGATCTGTCGCAGACGGCGGCGCTGCCGCTGGGCAGTTGGCTCAAGACCGATCCCTGGGACGACAAGGTGCACATGCTGAACGCCAAGCGCTACGCTCCGATGAACGCGCGCGACAAGATGCCCTTTGAGGTGACACCAATCTTCTACAAGCTGCAACGCTACGAAGCGGCCGCCGCAACACCGGCAGACAATGCAGTGCCAGCGCCGGCCGACAATGCCGTTCCGGCCGCTGCTCCGGCACAGGAACAACAACAGCCCGGCGGAGCCGCGCCAGCCGCCTCAGAGCCGGCGGCGCAGACTCCGCAGCAGTAAAACTGGAGCCGGCGGGGCGCGCCGCAATCAGAGAGCCCGCGCCGCCAGCTCATAGCGTGAGTCCGAGCGCGGACACCCCCGGAATCGCAGATTCACAGAAAATGGAAGTGCACAGGCTTATGAAACGATCGATACTCACACTCTTTTGCTTGTCTCTCTTTCTGGTGGTTGTCTCTTCGCACGCGCAGACTGCGCCCTCGGCGACCAAAAGCACCTTTTCTCTGAGTGCCGGCGGAATGGGCTCTGTTTTTCATCCCGACATATGGTATGACGCCAGTGGAAATCCGAACTCCGGGGACAGCCCCAACCGCCTATACGGTGTAGGCGCATACGTGGATGTACACTTTAACCGCTGGGCGCAGATCGAGGCCGAAGGCCGCTGGCTGCGCTTCAATCAGTACAAGGCAACCAGTTCGTCCATCGGCAATAACGAAAGCAACTACGAAATCGGGCCGCGGATCGCCCCTTATACCTTTCATCGCTTCACTCCATACGGCAAGGTTTTGGTCGGCATGGGCGAGGGGGATTTCCTGCAGACCGGCCGTTGCTTTACGCTCAATTTTGGCGGCGGCGTGGACTACAGGCTGAGCAAGCGGTTCACGCTGCGCGCCTTCGATTTCGAGTATCAGCGGTGGCGCGTGGTGCCCACGCTGTATCCCTACGGCGGCAGCGTCGGGCTGAGCTACAAAATCTTTTAGAGCAAATTGCCTGATGGCATAGAGGGGAAAATCGTTCCTCAGGGGCTAAAGCTCTCATAGATTGCGGCGTTTTTCGGCACAACTGAAGTTGTGCCCTGACACGGTCGCTCTATACCTACTGGAGATTTGCTTGAGCAGTGCGTGGCGACGATGAAAGCCTTCGCACGGGACTCAATCGATTGCTGTAGATGACGAGGGGCATTCGCATGTGCGAATGCCCCTCGTGCGTTGCCGCATTGTTTGCGCTACGGCTTTACGTTGAGCGGTGCGGCCTTGGCCGTGGGCAGCGAAACGTTGAGCAGCCCGGCGACGGTGGGCGCGATCTGGCGCATATCGATTACGCCGAGGTTGCGCTGGGCGGCGATGCCCGCGCCTTGCGCGAAAAACGAAGCGCGCATCTCCGCAAGCTCGGGTGAAAAGCCATGAGAGCCGCGCGTGCCGGCGATGGGCGTAACAAAGTCGCCGCTGAGCGCCGCGGCGGTATAGTAGCCGGGCTTGAGCACAACCAGAAAGGCCGCGTCGGGGAATCCGCCGCGCTGCTTGATTTGCTCGCGGTCGAGAACCTCGGCGATGCCGTTCTCAGGGTTGGCGGCCAGCTTATCCAAAATCCCTTTCACCTGTTGCTCGGTCGCGCTGTCGTTCGGGTCGTGAAGCATGATGGCCGCCATGCCGCCCGCGCCCCAGGGCTCGGCCTTCCAGGATTTGACGAGCGGCGCTTTGCCGGGCTCGACCGTGGCCTGAATCAATCCAGTCTGGATAAACGGGATCGCGATGTTGACGTTGTGCGTGATCCGCATGAAGCCGTGATCGGAGACGACGACGATCACCGTGGCCGGATCGTTGGCCAGCGCCTGCTGAGCCAGTCGCGCGACCATGCCGTCGAGAGCCTCCAGATCCTGGCAGGCTTCGGGGCTGAAGGGTCCGTGCTCGTGCTCGGTCTCGTCGAGCGAGCTGAGGTGAACGGTTGTGAATGCCGGCTTGTAGCGGCGGAGAATTTCGAGGGCGTAGCGGGTTTTGGCCTCGTCGCCGCCGGTTGTGGTGTCGTTGCCCAGCATATAAGAGCCGGCTACCGGCTCGATGGATTGGATCAGCGTTTCAGGCCGTGCGAGCGCCGCAATCAACATCTGGTCCAGCGGATTGAGTTCGCCCGATGCGCCCGATGCGCCGGCGCTGCGCCAGAACTCGGGAATCAGCCAATCCACGTCGGTAGCGCCGACGCTGACCGGCCATCCGACGCTGGCCGTGCCCAGCCCGGCCCGATGCGCCGCCTGCCAGAGTGTAGGTACGCGAATTTCGGCGGCGTACCAGTTCCAGGCGTCGCCAAAACTTTGCGTCGGATCGAATTGATGATTGTTGTAGACGCCGTGCTCGGCCGGCGTTACGCCGGTGATGAGCGTGGTGTGGCTGGGATAGGTGACGGTGGGCCAAACGCCGGTGACGCCTTCGGCATAGGTTCCGCTATTCACAAAACTTCTCAGGTAGGGAATCTTCATGCCGTGAGCGTCGGCCTGGGTAATGTACTCGGGCTTGAGGCCGTCGAGGGAGATCATCAGCACGGGCGCGGCGTGGGCCAGCGCGGCAAGGGCACAGACGAAAAGGAAGGCGATCAGGGCGCAACGGCGCATGGCGGCAATCATAGGAATCTCCTCGACGGAATTGAATTCTGTGACGGAGGGGACCGTCCGCGGCGCAAAAAAGCGCGCGAGCAAACAGTTCTTCCATCTGCGGAGGGATTATATCGGGGAGAAATTACGGCGCTGTGAATTCGCTGTCGGGCTACTTCTTCACGTAGCGGCGGCCGCGAATTTCATACTCGCCGCTGGTGACGCGGGCGATGGCCTCGGTGTAGGCGATGTGTTCCTCGACGAGAATGCGCGCGGCCAGCGCGTGGGCATCGTCGGCATCGAGCACGGGAACCGAGCGCTGCACGATGATCGCGCCATGGTCAAGATCTTCATCGACAAAGTGCACCGTGCAGCCGGCGATTTTAACGCCGTATTCGAAGGCCTGGGTTTGCCCGTCGAGTCCGGGAAAGGCCGGCAACAGCGCTGGATGAATATTGAGAACGCGATGAGGAAAGGCGGAGACGAAGAGCGGCGAAAGCAGGCGCATGTAGCCGGCCAGGCAGACCAGATCGACTTTGTGCTGATGCAGGCAGGCGACCACGTCGGCGTCGTGCTCGGCGCGCTTGCGGCCTTTGGAAACGAAGAGCTCCGTCGGCAGCCCTAGCTCGCGAGCCTTCTCCAGGCCGCCGGCATCGGCGAGATTCGAGATGACCACGGCGATTTCGACGCCCGGCAGGCGTCCGGTGCGAATCGACTCGGCGATCGCCAAAAAATTCGAGCCGCGGCCCGAAAGCAGAATGCCGAGGCGCACGGGCGAAGAGGAGGATCCATCCATGGATTTGGGGCTCCAACGATAAGCGGTTGCGGCGCGGCCTGAGCCGCGCCTTATCAAAAGCAGTAATCTTTTCTAGGTGTACTGCACCCGGCGCTCGCCCTTGACCACGCGACCGACCACGTAGAACTTTTCTTCGGCGCGGTCGAGCAGGTTTTTGGCGCGGGTGAACTTGGCCGCGGGAATGGCCGCGATCAGGCCGATGCCCATGTTGAAGGTGCGCATCATTTCTTCCTGCGAAACCTGACCCAACTCGCGCAGATGCTCGAAGATGGGCAGCACCGGCCAGGAGCCGATTTCGATCTGCGCGGTGAGGTTTTTGGGCAGAATGCGCGGCAGATTTTCCGTAATGCCGCCGCCGGTAATGTGCGCCATGCCGGTGGTGACTCCGGCCGTAACCAGCTTTTGAATCACGTGCAGATAGCTGCGGTGGGTCTTGAGCAGCTCCACGCCGGCCTTTTCTTTGATGGCGGTCACGTACTGCGTCGGCTTGTAGCCGGCCACGGTGAAGAGCAGCTTGCGGGCCAGCGAATAGCCGTTGGTGTGCAGGCCGGTGGAGGGAAGGCCGATCAGCACGTCGCCGGCCTTGATGCCGAGTCCGGTGACCATTTTGTCGCGATCGACGGCGCCGACGATAAATCCGGCCAGATCGTACTCGCCGCCCTCGTAAAAGCCCGGCATCTGCGCCGTTTCGCCGCCGATCAGCACGCAGCCATTGGCTTTACAGCCTTCGGCCAGCCCGCCGACAACCGTCTCGGTCACTTCCGGGTCCAGCTTGCCGGTGGCCAGGTAGTCGAGGAAAAACAGCGGCGTCGCGCCCTGCACGGCAATGTCGTTGACGCAGTGATTGACCAGATCGACGCCCACGCTCTGGTGCAGGCCCAGTTCAAAAGCGACCCTCAGCTTGGTCCCTACGCCGTCGGCCGAGCTGACCAGAATCGGGTTTTTCCACCGCTGCATGTCGAGCCGGAAGAGCGCGCCAAAGCCGCCGATTCCGCCCAGCACGTTGCGGTTAAAGGTCTTTTGCGCCAAGAACTTAATGCGATCTTTGGCGTGGTCGGCGGCGGAGATGTCAACGCCGGCATCAGCGTAAGTCACGGATTTATGCGAGTTATTTTCGGGCACGTTTTTAGCCATTTCTTTAGGAAAATGCTCGGCGTGGAAGGGCCGGAAATATAAATTTTATCAGCATTAGCAGATGCATTTCCCACAAATCGGCAAACAAAGGAGTTCTGGCCGCCTGAAAGGGGATTATGCGGCCGGAAGAGCGCCGCGAATGGAAAGTAGGCTTGACACCGCATTCCATCGTGGCTATCTTGAAAAGGAAAGCTGGCTTTACATGAAGCAGATCGTCGTCAATCGCGTGAAAGAACTCCGCGTGGCCCGGGGGCTGACCCAGGAGCAGTTGGCTCAGGCGGCCGGAGTTTCGCGCCAGAGCATCAACGCGATCGAGCGCAACCGCTACGTGCCCAGCCTGGAGCTGGCGCTGATTTTCGCGCGCATTTTTTCCTGCTCCACCGACCAAATCTTCCACTTGGAGGAACCGTCATGATCCACTCCATCCTCAGCCGCATTCCGTTTTTCGGCAAATTCGTAGACGAGCGCTTTTTGGAGTATCGCCGCCGCTCAACCAGCCTGGCCGGCCTCTCCGGCGCGCTGCTGCTCTTTGTGCTGTTCGAGTACCACATCATCCACGACCGCACCATCAATTGGGAGCTGTTTGCCGTGCTTCTGCTGATGGCGACGGTCAAGGTTTCCATGATGTTTTGGTACCGCGCGAACGGCTAATCCGCAAAGGAGATAGAAAATGTGCCTGCTCGATCGTCATCAAAGCGCGAAACTCCGTCGCCGGCCGGCGATTGCCAACCTCGCGCTAGCTATCGGCCTCATCCTTTGGTCTTTCGCTCATCCCGTATCGGTCGTTGGACGAGACGCGATTCACTTCGTAGTCGGTCTGTTGTTAGGGCTTTCGATCACCATCAACCTGATGCTGGTTTACGGACGCGGCAATGGGCAAAGCTGATCCATTCCCGATAGTCGTTCAAGTCGCTGCTACGAAGGCAAAAATGCTTGCCTTTTGAGTGTTACTTAGTCATACTTGGTCATATGAGAACCACTAAGGTCGTTTCCATCACTCTTCCGCCGCCGCTCTTCGAGCAGGCCAAAGCTCTGGCCAAAGAGGAAAACCGCACCATGAGCGAGTTGGTGCGCGAGGCGTTGCGGCGGTATGAACTGGCGCGATTTTTTGAAAATGCGAGAGTGAAGATGAAGCCGGCCGCCGACCGGCTGGGCATTCACTCCGAAGAAGACATTGTGCAGTTGGTACGCGAGGTCCGCCGCGAAATGGCGGAAGAAGCATTGGCCACGAGCGCGAAATGATTCCGCGGGTTGTCCTCGATACGAACGTTTATATTTCCGCGCTCCTCTACGGAGGCAAGCCGAAGCGAGTGCTCGATCTTGCTTTATCCACAGAAATGCAGTTGCTTATTTCGCAGCCGATGCGGCTGGAGCTTGAACGGGTTCTCCGCGAAAAATTCGACTTTACGCCGCATGAACTCGCCGCAAATGCCGATCCCCTTTGGAGCAGCGCCGAATGGATCGCTCCGCTACGACGCGTGAATCTCTGCCGCGACGAGCCGGACAATCGCGTTCTGGAATGCGCGTTTGAAGGGCGTGCCGATTGCATCGTGACCGGCGACCGGCATCTGCTCGATTTGCCGCCGATCAAAGAGCTCGCAATTCTTACCCCCGATGCGTTTTTGATCCGCTTCGCGTAATGAAGAGCGCAAGTTGAAGCGCGCCAACTTTCCTTCTCCGGCTCGTATACTGGAACCGTTATGAACCATACCCGCTCCCAAGCTCTACAGACTCGCGCCGAGCGCCTCTTCCCCGGCGGCGTCAACTCGCCGGTGCGCGCTTTTACCGCAGTCGGCGCCGCGCCGCCCTTTGTCGAGCGCGCCTCGGGCGCTTATCTTTATGACGCCGATGGCAACCGCTACATCGACTACTTCGGCTCCTGGGGACCGATGATTCTGGGCCACGCCTTTCCGGCCGTGGTGGAGGCCATTGTGCGCGCGGCGCGCGACTCGTCCAGCTTTGGCGCCTCTACCGCCGCCGAGTCGGAACTCGCCGAGCGGGTCGCGGCCTGTTTTCCGGTTATCGAAAAAATGCGCTTCGTCAGCTCTGGCACCGAGGCGACCATGTCGGCCATACGGTTGGCGCGCGCTGCCACCGGCCGCAAAATCATCGTCAAATTCGAGGGCTGCTACCACGGCCACGCCGACGGATTGCTGGTCAAGGCCGGCTCGGGCGCGGCCACCTTCGGCATTCCCGGCTCGGCCGGCGTGCCTGAAGAAATCGCGCGGCTGACGCTCGCATTGCCTTATAACGATCTTGTCGCGGTCGAGAGCGCTTTTGCCGCGCACTCACATGCGATCGCCGCCGTCATCGTCGAGCCCGTCGTCGGCAACTCCGGCTGCATTTTGCCTGCTCCCGGCTACCTGGCCGGCCTGCGCAAAATCACCGAGCGCCACGGAGCGCTCCTGATTGTCGACGAGGTGATGACCGGCTTCCGCATCGCTTTGGGCGGCGCCTGCCAGCTTTACTCTCTCGAACCCGATCTGGTTACGTTGGGCAAAATTGTTGGCGGCGGGCTGCCGGTGGGGCTTTTTGGCGGCAAACGCTGCTTTATGGATCTGCTCACCCCGCTCGGTCCCGTCTATCAGGCTGGCACGCTCAGCGGCAATCCGCTGGCGATGGCCGCCGGAAACGCGACTGTCGGCTATTTGCAACAGCACGCAGCCGAGGTCTATCCCCAACTTGAAGCCACGGCCAAAGCACTTGTCGAAGGCGTGGCCCGCGAGGCCGCCCGCGCCGGAAAGCCGCTCACCGCAAACCGCGTGGGCTCCATGTGGACCTGGTTTTTTTCGCCCGGCCCGGTCACAAACTATGCCGATGCGGCAAAGTCGGATACGGCCGCCTTCGGCCGCTTCCACCGCGTCATGCTCGACCGGGGCGTCTGGCTGCCACCCTCGCAATTCGAGGCGGCTTTTTTGTCTACGGCGCACGGCGAAGCCGAGGTTGCCGAGACCATTGCCGCCGCCAGCCAGGCCTTTGAGCGTGGCGGCGAATAGAGCCGCGCGAAACCGCCGGCGGCTCTCAACAAATTCCGCGCCGCAATGCGCTCGGCTCGCATCCATCTCTATAGCAGGAATTTTTTGCTGTTCTGGAGGTCGATTTGAGCCAGAAAGTTCTTCGCACCGATGCCGAGTGGCGTGCACAGCTTACCGCCGAGCAGTATAGCGTGCTGCGAGGGAAGGGAACCGAGCGGCCCTTTACCGGCGTGCTGGTTGAAAATCATGAGACCGGCAGCTACCACTGCGCCGGCTGCGGCGCGCGGCTGTTTTCAAGCGAGGCTAAATTCGATTCCGGCTGCGGCTGGCCCAGTTTTATGCTGCCTGCCGAGTCTGAAGCCGTCGAGGAGCATGAGGATTTGAGCCATGGAATGCGGCGCGTCGAAATTCTCTGCGCCCGCTGCGGCGGCCATCTGGGACACGTTTTTCCCGACGGTCCCGAACCTACCGGCCTGCGCTATTGCATCAACTCGGCCGCGCTCGGCTTCACCGGCCGGCAAAAATAAACGGGCGGAGCCGATAAGCGTGCCACAAGGTCGGATTTCGCGCACAACAAAACCCCGTCCGCGCGGGACGGGGCTTGGATCGAGATTTTTCTGAGCTTAAATCAGCTAGGCTTTGGCGACCTTGCCGTCTTTGATGCAGCTTGTGCAAACGCGGATACGCTTGGAAATGCCGTTGACTACCGCATGTACCAATTGCAGGTTTACATCCCAACGCCGGCGCGTGATGTTGTGCGCGTGCGAAACGTTGTTGCCGTAGCGCGGGCCTTTGCCGCAGACTTCGCAAATTTGTGCCATGGTTCTACTCCAGATTCGTCTTCGTGATTTGCGGCGCCGGTCCAGCACTCGGGACGTACCCTGAAGCACACACCATCGGCCTGCCGAATCTTCAGTATAGCAGTAAAAGCGGAAATCAGGAATCGCGATGGGCCGAAGCCCGCGCCGCGCTGTGTTCTAGGCCGTATCGACATATAGTTTCAGGTGCAACCAAGCGCAGGCGAGAGCGACGAAGGCTTTGAAGCAGGCTTTTGATTTTTCGTATCGGGTGGCGAATCTGCGGAAGCACTTGAGT